>JAEEGK010003015.1_pt1 | contig 42135 bp, 26 predicted proteins | sample 8958771 | NCBI WGS metagenome assembly JAEEGK01 (sample SAMN16246547, study PRJNA631951) | gut metagenome | biome: gut microbiome; feature: rumen; material: SC-attached | host: Bos | place: Iran: Karaj | collected 2018-10
TGATTATTTTTATGCAGTTCATTTTTTCTGAGAAAAAAAAAATTTATTCATCAAAAATAATAATAAATAATATTAATAATTAGCAATAAAAAATTCTTCTTTTTTCATTTTTCCTTTTCCTTTATTCCTCATATTAACAGTCATTTCATTTTTTATTAAATTCTGTTCATTTAATTGATATAATGAATATCAAATAAATCAATAACACACCGTTTTTCATTTCTATGAAACCTTTTAATACAACTAAAATGATTTTCATGATAAGAACAATAATAATGTTTTTGTTTTTCAGGATGTTGTTTACAAGGACTAGAAAGATAAATATAACAGAAGAAGGATCATTTTTTACTATTTCTCCAAATATAGATAAATTTAAAGGAAGAGTTTCAACATTATCTAAATTTTTTACTAATTTTTTACAAAATGGACATCTTATATGAGAATTATGGTAATATTTCATTAAACATGAAGTATAAAATGTATGTCCATTATTTAATAAAATTCTTGGAATCTTATCTCTTACATTAAATTTGTGACGACATACTCCATATGTATCTAATTTTCTTGATGAATAATCAAATTATATCTTTTTAGGAGATTGTTCTTTTTTCTGATTCTTTTTTTGGATTTGAAATTTAAATTAATTTATTTTTTTTATTTATATAAAAAATACAAAATTTAATTAAATGATAGTAGTACACAATTTAAAAAAACTGTAATTATTTCATAACATTAAATATATTAACTTTACAATCAAATTTATTATTTTTTTTAGTTGAATAATTACCTTTCTTTTGACTTTGATTTCGAAATTGATTTGTTGTCTTTATCCAATAATTCTTGTTTTGCTTTTTTTATATTTAAAAGGCTTAAATATTTAAAAAAATAAAATAAAAAAAAAAAAAAAAATGGATACAATTTTGATTATCGATGAGTTTGAAGAAAATAATAATAAAATTATTGTTCAAGAAAATTTTATTGCCAAAGATAATTTTTCTTTTGAGAAATATATTTTTGAAAATAAAGAAGAATGTTCTCGTTATGATAATACTCCTTCTTCTGATTTTATTCTAAATTTCAAAAATGAAAATGAAAATGGGTTTAAAGAAGAATTTAAAGTAGATTTACAATCTTCATATAATAGTCAAGACAACTATATTGAGAAAAAAACTTCTGAAAATTACGAAACGTCTAATAAAAGTAAAATTAGCAATTACAGTACAAATTCTAATTCCGAAAAAAGGTAATGAAACTATAATTCGAAATAAATTAATTATTTATTTTGAAAGATTTCTATTAACATTTAATATAAGTTTATGAAAGCTTTATTAATTAATTATTATATTTAATATATTCATTTATATATTTTTAATCATAGAAATTTTATTTATCTCTTGTTTTAAGATTCTTTTTTGTTTGTTTATAAAAAGTATATTAATAATTTATGAGAATTAAAGAAAATTAAGTAAGAAATGAAATAATTAAAAAAATATTTATTATTTCAAAAAGTCATAAACACACCATAATTAATTTGTTTAAATTAAGTATGTAATATTATTTCAACTGATAACAACTAATTAAGTCTTTTAATTGATTTATGGAATTAATTGTTTTTTAGATTATTTATTATTTATTTATAATTTTTAAATTCTTGAAAAGGATATAGATTTAAAGTAAAAGTAAATCCTAAAAGTTGAATTATTGAAAAAAACTCAATTTATTTTGAATTATTATTACATATTATTTATAAAGGAAAATACGATTTTTAAATACCAAAAAGATAAAAAAATAGAAATGAAATCTTTAGAAAAATTAAATCAATGAAGAAACTCATTTTTTTGTATGAAAATAAAAAATAATTTTTACAAAAATATTTCTTTTTATTAAAAAACAGAATAATAATTTAGGCTTATACTTTTTAAAATAAAATGTAATTAATAAATTCTATTCCATCAACAAATTTATTTTATCTTTCTCATATTTGAAAATTTCTATTACACTTCATATTAATAATTTCGACTTTTTAAATATTTATTCAATATATATATGTTCAAAAAATAATAAGAGAATAGAATTTCCTTGGTTTTTTTTGTTTTTATTTTCATATTTACAAATTATATTTTAATTGGTTTTTATATTATTATAATTTATTTTTCAAAAAAATGTACCATTTATTTATCAAAAATCAAATCATATTCTTATTAATTTTCATTATTCTTCCAATTATAAAACCCAATACAATTACAATAAAATCACCTCCTTTATTAATAAGTTTATTTAATAATGAAAAAAATCTTGATTTAGAATATGCAACATTTGGTATAATTCCTTATAGATTTTCAGCAAGAGGGGAAATTCTCATATCAAATGAAGATAACAATTTATCATGTAAAAAACATACAAAACCTATAGATTATAATTCAAAAATAATAAAAACCAATTTTAAAATATTATTAGTAAAAAGAGGAGAATGTACTTTTGTAACAAAAGCAAGAAATGCACAAGAAGCAGGAGCAAATATGTTAATAATAATAGATGATGTGAGTTCAAATATTCATAATTATATTATTGCAGATGATGGGACTGGATATGATATTCATATTCCAACTGCAATGATATCAAAAGAAGACGGTGAAAAAATATTTAATTATATAATAGAAAATAAGAATATTAATGTTTATGTTGATGTTGATTTTTCAATTAAAAACTCTAGATTTATTGAATTAGAAACTTTTTTTTCATCTTCTGAAAAAAAAGCTTATGAATTATTAATACATTTATCTGAGTATTTTTCAGAATTTGATCAACAAATTAATTACAAACCTAGATATGTTACTCATAGAAGTCCTTCTTATTCTGAGAATAACAAAAACAAAATTGCAAATTGTGTTTCTAGAGGATTATATTGTTATTTTCCTAAACAAACTACTGTTGTTCAAGATGGAGAATTAATAATTTTAGAAGATTTAAGACAAAAATGTATTTTCAATGAAGCAATAAAATTAAATAATATTCAGATATTTTTTAATTATATTGAAAATTTTTATATTTCTTGTGTAAATATTAATAAACCTGATTTTTCTGAAAACTGTTCTAATACAGAAATTAAAAATGTAGGATTAAATATTGATCAAATCAATAATTGTATAGCTAACTCTTTTGGAGTTTCTAAATTTTCTAATACAATGTTACAAAATGATAATAATATTTTAAGTGAAGATTATGAATCTCAAAGTAAATATTATCTTAATTCTTTTCCTGCTGTTGTTATTAATAAAAAGCCTATTGAAGGAATTATAAAAGAAAGTAAAATTATTGAACAAATTTGTTATTATGTTGATGAAAGACCTGATTTTTGTGAGTATTATTTAAAAAATGAAAGTAAATCCAATAGAAATGATTTTAGTTTTTGGTTTATTATTTCTATATTAGTTTTATTGCTTATTCTTGTGATTTTTTGTATAATTTTTTGGTGTAAAAAATATATTCATTTAAAAGTTTATCAAAGGATTCATAGTGACGATATCGATATTAATGGAAGGATTAATAATGTTATAAATAATTATTTTGCAATAAAGGAAAGTTCTAAGAAATAAATAATTGATAATTAATATGAAATTATTTAATAAAAGTCTTTTATATTTATTAAGTTCAATTTTTATTAATATTATTATATAAATGTATTATTATTAATTTTATCATAACTTTTATTCAATTCGAAAAATAATTGAAGAATGATGTAAATTTACCAAATATAATATTATAGATAAATTTTTAAATAATTATTTTATATCTTACTATATTAATTATATATAATTCTTTTTTCCAAAATATTTTTATTTTTATTGTTTTCAAGAAAAAAAGTAAATTATATTATTTATAACTTTCAATTTAAAATTTTGAAAACAAATTTTAATCAGAAAAATTATATTTTTTTTCAAACTGACTGACACTCAATCCTTTAGTCATCATTAACTTTCCTTTTCCTTTTTTCAAATTAGTATCATTATGTTTACTTTTCTTTTTATAAACATTACAAGCTTTTAGAACTCTATTAGCAATAACATCAAATTGAGAATCTTTATATAAAATTTGCCCATCAATTAAAACATTATTTTCATCAACTAATTTTCTTTTATGATAATAATAATCTTTATTTTTTTCATGTTCATTATGGTTTTCTGGAATAGGTGCATCTCCTTTAATAATAGAATCTTTAAAAGCAATTTTGGAAAGAGCATTCAAAGAATATGGATCAACAAAATCGTTTCTTTTTAAATTAAATGGATTTTTATTCAAATTATAATTTTCAAAATTATTATAATTATAATCATCTTTTTCGTCGAAACTAAAAACTCTTCTTTCGTTTATTTTTTTTAATTTATTATTTATTGAAAAAGAATTATTTGATGTTCTGATTTGTTTATAATCTATTTTTTTTTCAGCTACTTCTTCAGCTGCTTTAAAATGAGTTTTTTTATGTAATTCACTTAACATTTTTTCAGCTTCTAAATTTAAATCTAATTTTTTTTGCCAAGGTTTAGCAATTTGTTTTGTTGGAATGTAAAATAAATTTCCATCACCATATATTTCATTTGATTCCACTTTTTCTTCTACATTATTTATAAAAGGATTTGGTTTAATTTTATAACCTCTTTTTTCCTCATCTAAACTTTTATATTCATTAATTTCCTCTTCAACAGTTTTACAGGGAACATTATCATTAATTTTTTTTAAAATTGAACTCGGATTTTGTGAATTATATAAATTTATATGTTTTAATTGTCTTGTTAATATATTTTTTTCTTTTTTTCTTATTGATTTTTCATTTATTGCATCGAAAACTCTTTCTAAATCAGTTCTCGCAGAAAATCTCATTTGAGGTTGAATAATTACTTTCTTTTTAATTAAATCTTTTAATTGATCTGGTCTAAATAAAGAAGATCTTCTATGATAATTATTAGCATTTATAGTATTTGAATTTGGATTTGGAATATCAAAATTATAAGAATCTTCTTTCTTAATTTCAGTAGTGTTTGTTTTAATATTATCCATTGAATCAGGGAAATTAAATAAATATTTATTTCTTTTTATTGTTTCCTTTATTCTATCTAATTCATTTCTATATCCTTTAAAAATAAACGGTTTTTTAGATGAAGCATTTTTTTCTCTAAAAGGATAATCTTTGTCTGCATCATCATGAACTGAAATTTTATGCTCTGGCTGTGTCATCTAATAAAAAATTTTATATTTTTTATTTTTACATCTGATATGAAATTCTTTACTCTTTTTTCATAGTTTTGATATAATATTGGAATATTTTCTATAACTTTTATATTTATATTTACTTTCAAATTTTAATTTATATTGCTCTCTCTTTTTTTGTATTTGCTTTTTAAGTAGTTTTTCTTTTAATCGTTTTTCTTCTGTATAGAGGTTATACATTTTTGAATTAAATAATTAAATTAATTCAATTTTATCTGAAAATAATTAAAATAATTATTTAAAAAGTTAATTAAATAAAAAAATAAATGATTGAATCATTGTCAGCATTAAATCAACATAAAATTTTAGGTCATCTTAAAACAGATATTATTATATATAATTTAACAAACACATCAAATTCAATAGGAAGATCTCCTGAATCAAATATTGTTCTTAATCATCCAAGTGTATCAAAAGAACATGCAAAAATAAATTTTAGTGATAATGATGCTTATTTAGTTGATTTAAATAGTGAAAATGGAACTTTTTTAAATAGACAAAAAATAAATCAGCTTCAAAATAAAATTATTCAAAATAATGATATAATTAATTTTGGTAAAGATACAACTGATTATATTTTTCAGATGAATTTTGATAATAATGAACCTAATTATAAAATTGTTAGATATCCTAAAAATGATATTTCTGAAAGAGATAATAAAATTAGTTTAGTTAATGATAACAATTATCAACATTCAAAAATTAATCATTTAAATAATCCTAGTGAACAAGCTTATAAATTAAATTCTTTTAATCCTTTTATAAATAATATGTCAAATGAATTTAATAGAGATAACGATGATATAAAAGAAGATATTCAAATAAATAATAATCCAATTATTGAAGAAGAAGAAGAAATCACTATGAAAGACTCAAAGCAATTTGTCTCGAATAATAATAATCTTAATTTAAACTATAATAAAATGAATAATAATAATATTAATAAAGAATTTAATAATCCTTTAAATATCGATAACAATAATGACAATAATAATGACAATGATAATAATAATTTAATGAAAAATAATAATAATTTAAATAATAATAATATAAATGATACCATTAAAAATCCTTTTAATTTTGCTAATACTTTAATAAATAATTTAAATAAAAAAAATAATAATATGAATACTAACAACAATATCAATTATGAAGTTTTCAATAAAAATAATAATTTCCCAAACTCAAATAATTTTAATAATAATTTAAATAATCAAATAATTAATGTAGATAATAATACGATAAGAGAAGAAAAAAATAATATAATGAATATTCCGCCAATAATAAACAATAATATTTCTCCAAATAATACTCTTCCTAAAAATAATCATTCATCTTTATATAAAGAAATATATGAAAAAAATAATGGATTAGAAAAAAAATTAAAAGAAAAAAGAAATGAATTACAGAACTTATCTTCTCTTTATGAACAATTAAATGACAAATATAATAAATTAAATGCTAGACATAATGCATTAATGATTTATGCTTCAGATATTCAGAAAAAAAATGATATTTTAGAATTAAATTATAAAGAAGCAAAAACTCAAATTTTAAATTATGATAGTCAAGATATTACAAAAATAATAAAAGAAAAAGAAAAAATGATATCACATTTACAAGAAGAAAATAATATTTACAAAAATGAATTATCAAAAATAAAAAATTCATTAATAAATCCAAATAATCCAACAATAAACGATAATTTAACTATATTAATGAATGATTATTTAAGACAAATCACCAAATATAAACAAATTATTGCAAAATATATTGCTTATGAAACTGAATGTTCAAAAAAATGGAATGAATTAATTTTATCAAATGAAACTTTAAATAATAAATGTAATGAATTAAAGAGAAATTGGGATGAAGATATTAAAAAATTTAATAACATTATAAAAAGTTTAGATATTAGACTTCAATCTTCTTTATCAAATATATCAAAAGGTTTTGGTCCTTTTAATATTCAAAAAGAAGAAGCGGCTAAATATTTAGTTGAACAAATGTCAATTTATATTCAAGAAAAATCAAATTTAATGAAAGAAAATAATATTCTTAATAAAAATATAACTGAATTAAAACTGGAAAATGAGCAATTAAAAAGTGAAATTGTAAAAAAAGAACTTAATGATAATAATCATGATGTTAAAGTTCTAAGAGAAAAAATTGATGAATTACAAGATATTATTAAACAAAAAGATCAAATTTATGATCCAGAAAAAATGATAGATTATGAAAATTTAATCTTGAGATTGAATTTACAAATTAAACAAAAAGATGAATTAATTGAAGAATATAAATCTAAAATAGATAATTATATGAAAAATACTAATGTTCTTAATTTTGACGATAAAGAAATTGTGGGTGCAGTTTCAAATGTTTTAAAAGAAAAAGATCAAGTAATTCAAAATTTAAAAAATAAAATTATAGATTATAGTTCAGGTAATTTCACAGTAAATTTAGGTAATAATAAAGTATAATAAAATCAATATAATCTAAAAAAATTTTACATTTCTTTTTTTCAATCAAAAAATTATTAAAATCAAATTAAAAAATTTAAAATTAAATATATTAAATAAAAACATAGAAATTGAAAATGGAGTTAGAATCAGAAGAAACTCCAAATTCTCCTAAATCTCCAGGTTTAATTTCAATATTAATATCTTTTATTTTTTCAGCAGCTTCAATAGTAATGTCTTCAATAGATTTTCAAGTTTTAAATGTCCGTTGGAATAATAGTCCTTGGCGTCATTTGGGAATATGTCAATTAACTTCATCAATTTACTCTGGTTTTACATGTATAATAGGAATGCTTGTATTTTCTTCTCTTTATCACCAAAAACCATTAATTGGATTTGTAAGAATTTTTAAATATTAATTATATAGTTTATGCTATTGTTAATTTTATCTATTTTATATTCTTTAGCTATTGGAATTTTCTGTTCATTAGGAGGAACAATTTATCATAAAAAAGAACATGTTATTAGTTGTGAAACTGAATTAACTGGAATTTTAAAATTATGGGAAAATATTGATGAATATTTTATTTATGCTAATAGTTTAATGTGTACTGATTTATGTGTTTGTGAACTTTATAAAGATGTTGAAGAAGATTTTATTAATAATTATTTTGCTGGAGAATATTTTCATAAAAATTGGAAAGTTAGTATTTCAAGTGAGAAAAATAAATTTAATATTAAAAATTGTTCAAAGGAAATGCTAGATTCTATTAAAAAATTATATAATTCTAATCCTAATAATACTAAAATTCATATAACAAATTTAAATAAATTTTATAATTATTGGGAAGGAATTGAAAAAAGATTTAAATGTACTGGATGGTGTAGAACTAGATATATAAATAGATATACTTTAAGAAATGAAACAATGATTAAATATATTTTTAGTGATTTTAATAGAGGAGTTCCACTTTATCCAGGATGTTTAAATAAATTAATTAATTGGATCCCTTCTTTAATTGGTGCTGTTGGTGCTTGTTTGATTACTTCTGCAATTATTCAAATTGTAAGTTTAATTTTTGCTTTAAAATTAATGAGTTATACTGATGAAGATAGTATCGATGAATAAAATATTCTTTTCCAATTTTTATTATAATAATTTTTTTTTAGATTTTAAATGTATTTAGTTATATATAACATATTTTTTATAGTTTTTTTGTTATTATTCTTAGAAAAAATTTTCAGAATATTTAAGAGGCTTAATTTATTTTTTTTGTTATTTAAAAAATGATAGTTAATTAAATTCAAATGAAATATAAATATTTAAATATATTTAATTGATTAATAAAATATTGTTACAGTAGAAGAAATTATTCATTTAATAACTTTTCAGAATATATAATTTAAAAATAGAGAAATAATTTTTCTTAATTTTTTTTTCATGATTACTTCAAAATATAAAAATACTTATATGGAAAAAATAATTTAAATTTTAAATTTAATAACAATAAAAAATAAAGAAAATTTTACAAAAGGGATAAAGTACTTTTTATATTTTTATTAAATTAAAAAAAACAAACAAAAATCTATTTTGTATATATTGAACTAAAAAAATCTTTAATTATTAAAAAACTAAAAAAGCCAAAAAAAAATGTAAATATATCCATCCAAATAAAAAATTCAAATTTATTCCATTTCATTTTTCTTCTTCCACTCTTCTCTCTTCTTTTGATCACTTCTCTGTAACTCTTCTAATCTTTCCTTTTCCTTTTGAGCTAAATCATAATCATTGTTAATAACTGCATTTAAATCTTCTCTTTTCATTGAATCACTAGGTAATAAATTTAATCCATCTTGAATCCATTCTCTCTTCTCATCAAAAATACTCCAATATTCCTTATCATCAAACATTACTTGTCCAAGCCATGATCCGACTCCACTTGCTTTTAATTCTTTTTCTTTTGTTTCTGGATTAAGTTGTCTAATTTCAATTTTCATTTCATCATATTGAGCTTCTTTTTTCCCATAAAATAATTTACTTAACATTCCCTCTTTTAACTCATCTTCCAATTTACAAATAGCTTCTATTTTATATTTAAAATCTTTTATTATTAAATCTCCATAATAATTATAAATTCTATCACCCATGATAATACCATTAATTCTCGTATTAAAATTATTAAAAGTTACAATTGAACCATCTTTAAATTTAATAATATTTTTCCCTTCTCTCCATCCACGAATACAATTAAGTCCATCTAAATGAGCATAAATTGCTCCATATCCCATCATCTCGAACTGCTTATCCACTCCACGTACAAGATAATTAAAAGTGGGAGGATGATGTTCTGTCTGTTCCATATAGATTTCGCATCCATCAGTTTGTTTTGCTTGGTATGTTTCTCCTAATATTGGATTAAAAGGAGCACGTGATCGACAGATCATAGGTCCTTGATGAATACCTGAAACACAGAAGCTTACGAGGTATTTCATTCTTTCCACTGGATCTACTTGGGCCGCTGCTTTAACGAGAAGGTCTGTTCTCAGCCACTCGTTTGCACAGCATGAATGAACGGAAAGAGGAGAAGTCATTTTTGCTGGACGAGAAAATTTTAACATATCTACTATATCGAGACTTATTAATTTTTTTGAGAGGTTTTTTATTATTTCATATCCTAAAGTTGTGTTTGAAGCATCTTTATCATTGATTATCATTCCACCTTCTATTTTTTTTAAAATATTTTTTTTAAATTTTAATTCTTACGAGTTTTTGAAGTATCTTGATGTTTGTTAAAAATTATTTTTTGAAGGTCTGACATTTTTTTAATTTAATGTTTTTTTAAATGATTTTTTTTTTTAAATATTTTTTATATTTCTGATTGTTATTATATATACGATTCAAAAACTTTTTTTTACTATTTAAATTCTTAAATATTTAAAAAATAAAAAACACAATGAATATAAATTTGATTGTCGATGAATTTGAAGAAAACAACAATAACATTATTATTCAAGAAAATTTTATTTTCAAAGATAATTTTTCTTTTGAGATAAATAAATATTCTTTTGAAAATAAAGAGGAATGTTCTCGTTATGATAATACTCCTCCTTCTTATATTATTATGAATTTCAAAAATGAAAATGAAAATAAATATAAAGAGGAATTTCAAGTAGATTCACAATCTTCATTTAATCAAGACATCTATGTTGAGAAAAAAACTCCTGAAAATTTAATTATGTTTAAGAAAAGTGATATTATCAATCATAGTGCATACTCTAATTCTTAAAACAAGATCATGAAAATATAATTAACTATGAATTAATTATTTATATATTTAATATATTCATTTATACGTTTCTAATCATACAAATTTTATTTATCTTTTTTTTTAAACCCTTTTTGGTTTGTTTTTAAAAAGTAAAATAAAAAAACAAATATTGTTTCAATTCGAGTCAAAAAAAAGGACAATGATAAACATATAATAATTAATTTGTTTAAATTAAGTATGTGATATTAATTCAACTGATAACAACTAATTAAGTTTTTACTGATTTATGGAATTAAATTATTTTTATTTATTTATAATTTATTTATAATTTTTAAATTCTTGAAAGGGATGCAGATTTAAAGTAAAAGTAAATCTTAAAAATTGAATAATTGTTAAAAAAACTTAATTTATTTTGAATTATTAATACATTTTATAAAGGAAAATAAAATTTTTAAATACCAAAAGATAAAAAAATAGAAATGAAATTTTTCGAAAAATTAAATCAATGAAGAAACTCATTTTTTTCTGTGAAAATAAAAACAATTTTTTCAAAAAATTATTTTTATTAAAAAACAGAATTATAATATTTCTTTTTTAACTTTTACTTTTTAAAATAAAACATTTGCTAAATTGATTTATTGTCTTACTCCAATAATACTTATTTTACTTTTTTTACATTCAAAAACTTTTAATTTGTTTTCATCAAGATTGATATTTTTAAATCTTCAAGAAGAAAAAAAATATATAGAATAAATTAAGATATTTTCCGAAAACCTCCTTTTAAAAATTAAATTAAAGGTATTTTTATTATATCAATTAATTTTAAATAATCATGAGTTTAAATATTTTATAATAAAATACCTATTAAATCACAATTTATTAATTCATATTTATATTAAACATTTATATAATTATATATTAATGTTTTAATATTAAGAATTTATTTTATCCCTTTAATTTATTAACAAATTAAAAAAGAATTTTTAATATTTTTATAAAAAAAAATATATATAAAAACAAAAAATGGAAAAAATAATTAAAGCTCTGTTATCAGATGAAAAAAAATTTGAAAATGCTGCAAAAACTTTGTATGCACATGCTGACCTTAATGGTGACCATATCATTGATTATAAAGAGTTTAAAATTCAATTTATGAAAATTTCAGATGACTTAAATTTAGGAAAACCAACTGAAGAAGAAATTAATCAAATTGTTAAAAAAGTTGATTTAAATATGAATGGAAAAATAGAATATAATGAATTTAGAAAATTTCTTAAAAATTTATTTATGGAGTTGGTAAAACCTTAAATTTATTTTATTTATTTATTTATTAAATAATCTCCATCATCAACTGAATTTTTTTCTTCCAATTCTTCTGAAGAATAATTTGATGAAAAATTGAAATAAATTAGAATATTTTGAATTTTCACCAAGAAATAGTTGAATTCTGGCTTCAATTAGAATAAAAAAATCCTCTCGATTAGGACATTCTTTTGAATTAATAATATATTTATTATCTTTCTGAAATCAATCTATTAGGGTCTCCATTCATTTTTTCATTTTTAACAAAATTATAATATCCTTTTCTTCTTTTAAATCTATATTAAATATTATTTTATTATCTTTTTAATTCCCTCAACATCTTTTAATTTGAATATGAGATAATAAATATATATTAAAAAAATAAAAATAATTTCTTTCATAAATAAATGATTATAAATAAAAACAATGTCATATCATCGTGTAGGAATAATAGGTGGAATGGGTCCTTTAGCCACTTTAGACTTATACAAAAAAATAATAGAAAACACACCAGCAGAAAAAGACCAAGATCATATTCCAATAATAATAGATTCATATCCTCAAATAGAAGATAGAACAGGATTTATTTTAGGAAAAAATTCATCACCTTCTACTAAATTAATAGAAAGTGCAAATAGATTAAAAAATGCAAATTGTGAAGCAATTTGTATGGCTTGTAATACTGCACATTATTTTGTAGATGAAATAAAAAAAAATGTAGATATTAAAATATTACATATTGCAGAAATAACTGTTAAATCAATTATTAAAAATTATCCTAATAAAAAAAAAATTGCAGTTTTATGTACAACAGGAACAAGAAAAGCAAAAATATATGAAAAAATATTACTAAGAGAAAATTTAGAATGTGTTGAAATTAAAGAAGAAATTAATGATGATTTAATGAAATGTATTTATGATGGTGTTAAAGCTGGAAAAGTAAATGAATATGTTGATTTATTTCAAAAAGTTGTTGATAGTATTGATGCTGAATTATTTATTAGTGGATGTACTGAAATACCTATTTTAACTCCTTTTTATAAAGGTGATAAAATTTTTGTTGATCCAACTTTAGAATTAGCTAAAGCTGTTGTAAAATTTGCTAAAGGAGAATTTGAAGAAAAAGATGGATTAGTTTAAAATAGCTATTCTTTCAGTTATTTAAATAAAAAAATTATGTTTTAATTTTATTTGAAAAATAGTGTTTCTAATTTTTTTTTCTTTAAAACAAGAAATATATTATTCATTAAGATTAATATTTATATTTCATTTTCTTTGATAATATATAAGAGATATATTATTATATTTAATAAACAACAAAAATTACTCCTTATATTTATTTATATTCAGCATTTTGGATAGAATAAATTATTGTTTTTAATATTTTATGAATTTAATAAATAAAATTTAAATTTTTAAAACATTAAAAAGTATTTCATCAACTAAATCCTTTGTATTTTTAGTCATTGCATTTTTTTCTTTTTTAGCTTTATTATACCATTCAATAAAGTTACTTTTAAAATACATTGACATAGCAAGCCAATCACAAATCATTTCAATAATATAATTTAAACTCATATCTTTAATATTTCCATTATCTTCAACCCAATAAAAAGGATGATGAGGATTATTTTTATAATGATGTTCCCATGCTATTTGGAAATCTTCTTTAATTTTTTTTTTTAAATTTATATTATTTTTTTCAGTCGATGTTGGATAAAAATTTTTTCTATAAAATAAAAATTCTTCTTCACTAAATTTAGAAGCATCATGCGCTTTTATTTGTTCTTTCATATTTAATATAGTTTCTTTAAAAAGTTTATCTGGTATTTTTGTTGATATATTTTCTTTGTTTAATAATGGAATAAAATATTTATTATAAATAATTTCTACATTTTGAATATGAGTTTTAATATAATTTGTATATTCTTCATTCTTTTCTTTTTCTTCATTATTCATTTTAAAAAATAAATAATAATTAAAAATTTTATATCTCCTTTTAATATTAGTAGATTATATATTTAATAATAATTATATTAATATTAGTATTCTTTACTTTTTTTAATTTATGGATGATTGAAAAGATTTATATTTTTTAATTAATTCAGCTAAAGCTGTTGAAACACATTTATATTCATTATCATATTTTTTTTTCATTTCTATCATTGCTTTTTTTAAATGTAAATTTTGTTGTTTTAAATTATTATTATCTTCAATACTATTTTCAAGCAATAATTTATTGTTTTCATAATCAATTTTTAATTTTTTGAATTCTTCTATATTCTGTTTTTCATTATTTATATATTTTATATTCTCTTTTTCATTTTTATTATCAGTTAATAAAAATTCTTTGTTTTCATCTTCTTTTAAATTTGTGAATTTTATTTTTTTTAGATTTTCTATTTCTTTCTTCAAATTTAAATTTTCTTTTTCTATTTTTTCTTTTTCAATATGTAATTTTTGAATTTTTTCATTTAGTAAATTTTTTTCAGTGTTTATTTTTTCATTATCTTTTCTTATTTTTTCATATTCCTTTAATAAGCTTTGATAATTTTTATTATTAAAATCAATATCATTATTGAAAGTTTGACTATCAAAAACTTCAGTCATTGTATAATAAGATGCTTTCAAATCAAATATTTCACTTCTTTCTTTTCCTAATACTAAACTTGTGTTCTCTGATTGTCCAATAACTTTATCATATTTTTTTTTTAAATATAATAGTTCTTTTTTTAACTTTTTATCACTTTTTAAAAGTTTTTGAATTTGAATTTTTAATTCTTTAATTTGTTTATCTTTATTATTTTCCTCATTATTTATATTATTACTATTACTATTATTATTACTATTATTATTATTATTATTGTTTATTATTTCTTTTTCAAAGTTTATTTTTAAATTTTCAATATCAACTAAATTTTCATTGATGTAATTTTCATCTAATTCTAATTGTTGATATAATAATTTAATAAGTTCTTCTTTTTTATTATTTGAATTTTTATCCTTTATTTTTAAAGAATTGATATTTTTATCAAATTTTTCATTTGAAAAATTATTATCATTTAATAAATTATTTTTATCTTCATTATAATTTAAATTATATTTACTATCTAAATTATAATCGTATGATTTAATTGGATTAAATGTATCTGATTTTTGATCATTTACTTCACTATTCATATATTTTTAAATTATTTATTTTTTAATAAATTTGAAATTTAAATGTTTTTAATTAAAGGTAAATATAAAAATTTAATTATTCATGAATTTTTAACAGAACACCGTCTTTATCGAAAAAATTATATAATTTTTTAATTTTGAATATTTACATATTTATAATATTATTTAAATTATGGTTTTATTATTCTCTTAGTCTGATTTTTTTTCTTTTTTTAGTGATAAATTATTCTTGTTTAATTCCTCGAAATGTGAATTGAATCTAAATATTCATTATTGTCTGAAAGATACAAAGAGATTTGATGTAACTTTTAGAAGAATTAAATAAAAAAATAATGAAATGTTTACTTATTATTTTTTTAGTTGATTTATTTTTTATTTTAATTCCAAAAAAAATTATTTCCTAAATGTTTCAAAGTAAATGAATTTTTTAAAATAAAGAATTATTTCAAATCTTCAATTATTTAATTTTTCAATTTAAATTTATTTGAATTTTTATTTAAATTATTTATAATGATTTAAACAAAAATAAAAACACCTTTAAAATCACCTCTAACATAAATTAAAAAAAGAAAAATACATTAACTCAATTTAATAAAATATTATTATTACAAAATTATAAACATAACCTCATTACCTTGCTTTTATATTTCTATACAAAAATTTTTTAAATTAATAATTACAAATTTTTAATCAAATTTTTGTTTCTTCTTCATATAATTCAAACAAACATTTTTAACATTATATAATAATTGATTTGCATAATTATCAACAGTTGAAATGAAAGATCTTTGAATAGAAGGAAAAAAATTTAATTTAATAGAAATAAAAGTATGATTTTCAGTGATTTTTCTCATAAAAAAATAAATGTAATATATTGGAATATTTTTTAATTTTCCAAATTTTAAAACTTTATATCTTATAAAGCATTGATCTTTATAATTTTTAAATTTATGGACTTTTAAAATAATATTATTAGGAAAAAGAAAAAAATTATGTTCTTTTTTGAATATAATATTAAAAACTGAATCTTTCATTAATAAACCTTCCTTATCATTATTTTTTTCATTTTCTTGATTAGAAATATTAACTTTAGTAAATAATTTTACACTAGGTAAAAATAATCTAAATAATTCATAGTGAGTACAAATATTCATTACTAAATCATAATTTGAATTTATAATTATATTTGTATTATAAAAAGAAAAAATTTGATTTATTTTAATTGAATTTGATAATATTTCACAGTTATTAAAAAATTCTCTATAAATTGCTTCTGATTTTAATTTATTCAAATTTTTTTTTGGAAATTCAATTTCTAAAATAAATAAACAATTATTTTCATCTTGATAATGTAAATTAATTAAAAAAATAATTTCAAATAAAATTGGATTTGATTTGTACATTCTATATTCTATTCTTAAAAAATAATCATTTTCAATGAAATTTTCTGTTTTAAAATAAACACTTATTAATTTTTTATATTTAAAATAAAAAAAAGTATTTTTCAATATTGATTTATCTCCTTTTAAAAATATTATATCAGATATAAATTCATTTTGAAAAATATTCATAAAATCTCCTATAGTCTGAATATCTTTTATTATAAATGAAAAATGTTCAAAAGGAAATGGAAATTTATATATATTAATTATCTTTGAATAACTGTTTTTATTTTCCATTTATTGCTATATTTATTTAAATATTATTATAATTATATCATATTTTATTTTTAAAATAATTCGTATTTATTTTGATTTCATTAATTCATTTTTTGTTAATTAAAGAAAAATATAATTATTCTTTTTAAAAAAGAAATAAAAATAATATTATCATGATATATGTATAGATTATTCTAAATACTTATAACAATATAAAATTAAAATAAAATGTAAACATTTAATCATGACTTTGAAAAATAAAGATTAATATAAAAATGTAATATGTGAATCGAATTAATTGTTACTGTATTTATTTTTAGATGTTTTTATTTATTCAATTTGATAAAACAAGAATTCTCCAAAAATTGTTTTTTAGACCATTCAAAAATATTTTAAATATCTCAAAAGAAGAATAAAAATAGAAGAATAAGAATAAACGGAATAACTAGAAATAGAAGGAAATAATAAATCTAAAAGTGCATCTATATGATAATAGATTTATTGAAGCTCTCAAAAGAAATGCCAAAAGAATCATATTAAAGAATAATTTTAGAATAACCAAATAAAGAATTCAAAAAATTTTTTTATTCATTATTTTATGAATTTATGTAGAATAAAATATTAAGATATTTTTTCATTAATATTTTTTCTTTTTTTTATTTAGTTGTTATTCTTACTTGTTTTCTGAAAATAATAGAAAAAAGAATAATGAATTCAAATAAATAATTTTATTTATTCTATATAAAAAGAACCAATTAAAATTTTTTTATCTCTTTTATTATCTATTAAAATATAAAAGCAATAATCATAAAAAAAATAGTTTATATATATTTTATCCCAATTTTCATATAATATTATCTCTCACTTTATATTTTAATTATTGCTATAATTGAAAAGAAAGGAAAATCTCAGAAACTTAATTCAAATTATATGATAATTATTTATGTTTGATATAATTTTACTTGTTTATTCTTGTGTTATTCATAAAATTATCCATTCCACTAAAAAATTATAATTTCAATATTTATATTTAACAAAATTAATTTATTTTTTCAAATTATTCTCTAATTATTACATTTTTGTTATTTATATATTTTGAAGAAAGATAAATTATTACTGCTTTTTATTTTGAACAAACACTTATTATATTTTTCTATTTTGATTATTATATTTATTATTTTAAATTAAATATTAATAAACTTAGAATCTACGCTTTGAATTTCTTCTTTTGAATTAATATAAATTATTGATTAAAATGCATAATTTTTTCATACATTTTAATAGTTTCTAATGATGATAAAGAAAAATAGATTTTTTCGAATCATCCTTTTTTTTCTTTATTCCTTAATTTATTATATATTCTTTTAGGTAAAAATTAATGATTAATTTTTCTTAATATGGCAATTTTTATTAAATATATGATAATATTATATTTAATAATTCTAAATAAAAAAATTAATATTTGGATTAAATTATTAATAAATATATTTAAATAATATGTTTATTATTCATCTATTAAAGTTCTTCATTTATAAATTTTTCAATTTCTTTTGCATTATTTTTTTGATAATATTTTTTATTAATATTTTTTTTTAAATAATAAATAGAAAAAAAACAAAAAATTAAAATATAAATAATCATAACACTAATCCATTGATATTTTCCTTCCATTTCATTTTTTAAATAACAATTTTCAAATGACAATAAAAATTCTTCATTATTATTATAAATAAAATAAGCAATTAAAGAAGCATAATAATTTTCAAATTCCAAATTTTTTTCTTTCATTCCTGAACTTATTTCTAAAGATTCATTTTTACTTTCTTCTTGAAAACAAATAGAAGAAAAATTCATCGTTTCTTTTTCATTTATTCTAAGATAATAAATTGGTTTTATTTGTTGAGAAATATCTTCAGAAAAAATCTCACCCCAATCAACACTTAAATTTAATTCTTTCATATTTAACTGTAATTGTCTATTAATTTTAAAGTTTATTGGTTCCCCAATTCTATATTTAATAACATAATATGAAATAGTTGGAATTGAATTTAAGGCTCTTATTTCTATTTTTAAATCAGGTAAATCACTTTCATCTATATCAACTTTGAAATTTAATTTTCCATTTATTAAATTCTTTTTTAAAGTTTTTATTTCTTTTTTTACATAAATCGTATATCCATGGTAAATTCTTATAGAATATAAAATGTTATTACAACTTGAAAATTCTATAGAAATAGGTTTTCCTAAAATAGGTCTTAAGTATAATATAGTACTATTATTTTCGCTTGTATTCATTGAACCATAAAAATAAGATTTTTCTTGTAAAAAAAATCTATTTCTATTAATAGTATATGATAAAATATTTATTTCTAATATTTCTATTTTTGGTACATATGAAGTATTTTGTAATTGAATAAATAAATGTGTATAAGTTTCATTTGGATTTATTGATAAAGATGATATGATAAACATAGTTTCTAGTTTTAATTTAATAAAAGTCAAATTTTTTTTGGTTAAGTTTATATTAGATTCATCGTATAAATAAGTAATTAGTTCATAATCATCAAAACATTCATTGATAGTATTATCAGAATGATCTTTTGAATTTCTTATTTTAAAATTAACAGTAAATTGAAAAGTATAATCTAATTTAATTGTGAAAGTTAAGGGTAAAGTGTAATCAAATAATATTATTTTGTTTTCTTTATTGAAAGGTAAATTTTCATACTTTTGATTATTTTTATCTTTCCAGATTTTTGTATTTACTAAAGCATTTGGTTCATCTATTGAATTTATAATATATTTTAATTCTTTTAAATTTGATATTGTTAAAATAAAATTTCCATCAATTATTTCATTTAAATCATAACCTTTGAATGTAATTTTTTTAGCATGGTTATTAATTTGAAAATGATAAATAAATTGATTATTTTCCTTACTATCAATTTCATAATAATAATTTAGTCTTTCTTGTAAATAATAAAATTGCTCAAAATTTAAAACAGGGTTAATTATATAATTTTGGTCATTAAAATTATTTGTACTAAAAAATAAAAAATTCTTAAAATCTTGTTTTACGGTTCCAATGATTTTAATAAAAATATAAAAATTTTCATTAATTTTATCTTCATCACTTGGATAAAATATATAAGAAGGTTCAATAGAACTTTGAGATCTATTCGTATAATCAGGAGGAAAACTATTATTTAATCTTTTATAAATATCAAAATCTGTTCTTCCATTATCATTAACATTTAAAATAGAAATTCCAATATATTTTTTATAACCGTAACCTTCTTCAAAAGCTGAAATTATAAAATTTTTAATAAAAGAACCTTCAATTGGATGATAAATAAAATTACATTGATAATAATAATGAGGTAAAGTCATTTCTGGAATACAAGTTTCAGTTGTAAAAGATGTAATATACATAAAGTCTATATTTAAAATTTGAGGAATGATTTTGAAAACATATGGTCTATTAGAATTTGATTTTTTATTATTTTTTGATATTGTAATTTTTAATGAATGATTAAAAAAAAGTGAATTTTCTTCTGAGTTAATATTAATAAAATCTTTACCTTTTGGAATAAAAAATTCTTTTATCAAAGTTTTGTTTTCTGTTAAATCTTCTATATTCATTTTTTCATTTAGTGAATCAAATGATAATATAAGTCTTGATGTTAATGAAGAATAATTTTTTAAAATAAAAATATCATCTTCGTTATCTTTATTAAAATTTATATTTCCTAAAATATCTGTATTTTCTTTTATATAAATAATTTCATTGTTTTTTTTATAATATAAATGTATAAAAGGTTCAATTGGAATTGAAATTGATTTTAAAAAAAGAATACAACCATTAGAACAATTTTTGTCTTTGGAATCAAAATTTAATGTTAAACTATCTTTATTTGTTTCTTCAACATCATTAATGTTAAATTTTTCAAAATCAAAAGGATAAACATTAGATTTATTATATAAAGCAATAGGAATAAAATAAGCCTTAAAAAATGGAGAAATATTGACTGTTGATCCTGTTATTAAACCTTTTTCATTTGAGGAAATTTCTCTATAAAAAACTAAATTAGAATTTTCAATTCTATCAGAAATAATTTTATCTTTTTCTAAATAAGTTATTTCATTTCTTGTAATTAATTTAAGTGAAATTTCACTTATTTGGTTCATTTTATTTTCAATTTCAACTTTAATTAAACATATTTCATTAATTTCACAATATTTTGATATTATAGAATCTAACTTAATTACTCGAGAATACATTAAAAAATAATTAATGTTTTTCTTTTTTATTGATAAAGTTAAAGAAATATTTGAATTTGGTTCCATATTAATTTTAAAAGAATATCCTTCAATAGAATATGAATTATATGGGATAATAATTAATGTTAAATATTTTGATAGTTTTTTATTTATTTCTTCTAATATTATTTTATTTTGGATATTTTCATTTAATACTAAAATATTATCTAAATTATTGTCTAATAAAGTTGAATAACCTTGAATAAAGCAAAAAGTATTTTCATTATTATTTTCATTTGGAATAAAATTACTAATTTCTTTTTTATTTTCTTCATTCAAATTTATTTTAATAGTTAAATTAATTGTAGAATTAGAATATATTTGATTAAAAAAATCTGTCAAATAATAATTTTCTACATCTGAAATTTTCATCTCACATCCTTTTGATTCTAAAGAAATTTGAAGTTTTTTATTTGGTTCTACATTAAAAATAATTTTTTTTTCATCATCCTTATTAAATAATAAACTAGAAAATAAAATATTATTCATCATCAAATAATTTTTCTCATAAGAATAAAAAACAAAAAATAAAATTGGACAATTATTTCCATCAACATTATTAATATTCATTTCCACAATTTCATTTTGGACTATTTCATTCTCAAAAATTAAAGAATTCCCATTCAAAATAATCTTATCATTATATTCTTTTTTTTTAAAATCAACTTTGAATTTACCAAATAAACCCATAATTTTAACATAAATATTTTTATTATTTTGATTTTCATTAAAGATATAAGTTAAATTTATATTATTAATCATATGCATACAAAATATATTTTCAGGTATTATAATTTGATTTGTTTTATTATGAGTTCCTATATAATATTCACATTCAATTTCATCATCACAATAAACTGCAATTAAAATTTTTTCATCTTTTAATTCTGAAAAATCATCTTTAAATAAAAATAAGATTTGTTGATTATTTATAATATATGAATCTAAAATTTCTTTATTATAATGTAAATATAAATAATTTTGCTCATTTATTTCACAATTTTGTGTTTTACAAATAAATTTATGAAGAAAAGAATTTCCTTTTATTTGTATTAAATCAATTTCTAATGAATCTTCTGTAAAATTTTTTATTTCATATATATATGAATGCTTTGAATTTATTGTGTTATGATTATATTTTGATCTATTCAGTTCAGATATTGTTAATACTTCTTTATAAAATAAAAGAAACAATAATTTAATTTGAATCAATATTTTCATTTATTATTTTATCCAATTATATTTTTATAAACATTTTATTTATGTAATTTTTTATAAAAATTAAAAATGTCTTTTTTTAATAATTAAACAATATTATAAAAAAGAATTATTAATTTATCATTGTTTCTTTCAATTATTGATTACATTATTGTGAATGACTTCTGGCTTTATAAATTCATTTTTTGATAATATGATATTATCTTTTATTTCTATTTCTTTTTCTCTAATCATAATTGGGAAAATGAAAACAAATAAAATAGATATCATTGATGCACAAGACATAATTAAAATCATAATTGATAAAAAAAAAGCTCTATTAGTCAATTTTTTATCCATTTCATTATAAAAAATATTAACATCTCTTTCAATGAATTTACAATTTAACAAATCAAAAATTCTATTATCATAATTTAAATAATCGGAAAAAATTTCTTTTAATAGTGAGGTAACTTTTTGAGACTCTGTTAAAGTATCATTAATTTTTAATTTTATATCAGATAAATTATTATAATAATCTTGATATTGTGTTATCATAAATCCTAATAAATCTACATTTTTATCGAAATAATTTTTTAATCTATCAAAATAAGTTTCAAAAGCGTTTTGACAATCTAAAAAAGTGGAAAAATTACAATTTATTCCTGAATAAAATCTAGGAAAGTTAGTGAAATCAGATATTTTAAAACATAATTTATCTTCTTCATTCTCATCATTAATTTCTTTAGTATAATAATAATTTTTTTCACAATTCTCAATATTAAATACCCACATATGATAAGTTTTATATTGATTGCTTTTTAAAATATAATTATTATTAAAAGAAAAGTCAGTAAATTTTCTTATTTCATTTAATATTTCCTGAATATAATATTGTTTATCATTTAAATAATAATTTACATTTGTGATATCAGAATTATTTTTTTTAAAACCATTATTTAAAATTTCTGTCTCGAAGGTCAAACTTCCTAAAAAATTAATTTGTTTTTTAAAATTATAATCGAATAAATAAATTTCACTAAGTGAATCTACATTTGAATTTTCACTGTTTAATCCAATTTCTTCTGATAAATCACTATTATAATTAAAACATGAATTAATATATTTAGTCGCTTTTCCTTTTAGAATGATTGGGTTTTCATTATATAAATTTTCTGTACTTGTAGCATAATAAAAAACATTAATAAAATCTTTTCCTATAAAAGACAATATTCCTAAAAATATTCCAATTAAGAAAGTTATCAAAGTCATAATAATTTGAAATTGTAAAACAATATGAAATAAAATTTTCATAAAAGAGATTTGAGGTTTAAAAATTAAAACTAAACCTATAATAGATAGTAATAATGTAAAAAATAAAAATAAAAGAAAAATTGGGAAAAAAACTTTATTAAAATTTTTATTAATTTGATTTTGATATTTAATAAGTTCTTCGAGAATATTGTCAGAAAAATCATTAAAAGTGAACTTAATGTCGTTTAAATTATTAATAGAATTTAAAATATTTTGTTTAATATTAGATGAAGATTCATTTATTATTTTTAAATGATTAATAAAAATTAATAAAGATTTTTCAATTGGAGAAAGACTAATTAAATAATCATTATAAGTTAAATTTAAATTATAAGATAAATTATAATAGTAATCAACAGAAATATTTAAATCTGAATTATTCCTAATATCTGGATTTAATATTTTATTGTTAGTAAATTTTTCATCATAAATTTTTTTTTCATTAGTCACAAATTCTTCATAACTGATTTTTACATAAAATTCAGTTTTAATTTTTTCATAATAATTATTTATAATAGGATAATATTTTCCTATTTCTTCTACTTTATTTGATAATGATATAAATATATTTTTTATATTTTCTATTCCTTCCCATTTTGGTGTATTTTTATTTAATGTTTCACCTTCTATTATATTAGTATAAATATATAATAATGAGCAAGTTGTTGAATTTATTTCTTTTTTCAATTTGTATCCTAATGTTAATAGTATTATAATACATATAATAATAATGTAATTCATTATTAATATTAATAAAAATGGAAAACTTATTTTAGACACGTAACCATGCTTTTCTTTTTTTTTAATACTATTTTTATATTTATCATTTTTTGAATTTTTATATAAATTATCAATAGTATTATTATTATTATCTGAATTTTTTATGGAAGTATGACTTGAACTTTTAATTTGGGAATTGCTTATATTTTTATTTGATTCATTAATTATTTTGTTATTGTTTCTATTCTCCTCATTAAAAATTTCATCTTGGGAATCTTTTGATATTATACTATTATTAATGTTATTTTTGTCGTTACACAATGGTTTACAACAGCAAATACAATAAATGAACCAGAAAATAATAATAACAAAATCTAATGATAAAAAAAACAAATAAACACCAATTCTAGATAAATATTTTTTAATATATTGTGAATCCTTATCCTTTATATAATTTATCATATAATTAATATATTTTGTTTTTATGGATGGATAATAATTGTAACTGTAATCTTCATAATACCTTAAAAAAAATTTATCTCCTTGTGCACATATATTTTCCATTTTTCTTTTTGAAAATAAATTTCTATATTGTATTTCAACATGTTTTCTTTGAAAGATAAAAATAAAAGGTATAAATAAAGATACAATCAAAATTTGAAATATATTATTTTTAAAAGAAAAAAAGGAAATAAATTTCAATTTCATTCTACTTAATAATTTATTTTGGAAATAGTGAAATAAAATTTAAATATAAATTATCTGATTAATTAATATTCAAAATTTATTTGTTTTCTCAAATATCATTAATATAATAGGTAGAAAAAAAAATATAAAAAAAAGGGAGATAGAAAATAAAATATTAATTTAATTGTTTATAATCAAATTAATTATTTTGAATTTATTATAATCAAAAATATGTGAAGAATTATATTAGAAATTACTGATTATTCCATTAAAAAATCAAAATAAAAAATTTTAAATTAACTAGATTTAGGGTTTGAAATTTAATTACATCTATTAATGAAATAAATTCTCTTCCTTCAAACCAATATAAAGGAAATTTTCCTAATTTTTAAAAATCAAAAAACAAAAAAAATTGTAAAAATATTGTTTTTATAAATTATTTTATCAACATCAAATATGTTTTTAATTCTCTATCTATCATATTAGGATTTTCAGAAATATGATTTTTAAAATTGATTTATAAAATAATTTTAATAATTCAAATTGACACATATGATTATTATATTATTTCCTAGTTGTTCTGCCTATATTGGATTAAATGCTATTTCTTTTTATTATTTTTCCTTATTTCATATTGGGATTGAGTAAATTGGGGAGTGGATAATTGGTTAGATATTTGATATAATTTTTATTTTATTCATAAAAAATGATTTTTGCATCCTTGCACTTGAAAAAATCCTTTAAAAAATAAACTTTTTGTTTAGAATTTTTTTATTTTTTTGCTTATTCGTTTTAATCCAATTTTTAAATTCTTATATCAATCATAAATGTAAAAAAATATATGATTTTTATATTTTTAATGTTTTCCTAGAAAAAATAATTATAATCTAAATTAAATTGGAGTAAAAAAAAATTATTATAAAAATTATAATAAAAAAGAAATTTTTTTCTTTTGGTTTAATTTTGAATTTTAATTTAACTTAAAATATTTTAAATTTTATATTTTATATGATAAATAAATTATTTTTAAATAAAATAAAATGAATTCAAATGCAAATTATTCAGAAAAAAAACAATATAATGATAATCATGATTTACGTGTATGGAGACATAAAAAAAACATCCAAAGTGATGGAATTTTCCCTAAAATAAATCATAATTTATTTTTTATAAAAACGTTAACAAATTCTTTACTTGAAGAAAAAAAAAAGGAAAAAGTATTGAATAAAAAAAAAGTAAATATTTCAAGAAATTTAAAAAGAAATAATTCAACTTCAGTCTTATATGAAAAAGATATTTCTCCACACACAAAAAAAATATTATCAAAAGTAGGGAAATTAATGAAACAAATGAAAAATACAACTAATGAAATTTCCAAAATGAATGAACTATATTTAGATAAAAATGAAACAGATAATTTATGTATTAATAATACCACAAAAAATAATATGAATGAAAATAAATTAGTAAAAAATTTTTCATATATCAATGATAAATATAGAAAACAATTAAATAATGCTTTTTTAAGATTCAACCCAATTTCTTATATGCAAAATTTAAAAATTTTAGAAAAATCAGAGCCTGTGATAAAAAAAGATTTAGAAGATTTAAAAAAAAGTATTGATGAAGATATTAAAGAAATAACAGATAAACATAGAATACAAAAAAAATATAACAAATTAATTGAAAGAAATAGAATGAAAGAATTTATTAAATGTAAAAGTGCTGAAAATTTATTTCATATAGGAAATACTGATTCTTCTATTGCAAAGAATACAACTTCAAAAATTAGCAATTTTAATGATAATAATAATAAATTTAGTATTACAAGGAAATCAATGTATGGTAAAAAAAAATTTTCTCTTGATAATAAAATTGAAGAAATGGAAAAAATGATTGAATGCGCGAATTCAATTGATAAATTTATTGATAAAAACAATATAAAAAATAATATTGATAAAAGCCTTTCTAATTATGCAATGGATAATTATTTTCACTTTTATAATGAACATGAAAGAATTAAACCAAAAAATTTTTTTGAAAAACAAAGAAAAGGAATTGTAAAACAATTATTTGATATTAAAATATTTAAAATAGATCAAAGAATTGATAATGAAAGAAGAGGTATTTATAATCAAATAGAAAATATTAAAAATATTCATTTAAATAAAGTTAATCACATTAGTGAATTATTAAAAAAAGAAATGAACTCTAATTTAGATAAATTTAAAATTAATTTAGAAAAAGTTTAAATTAAATATCCTCCTTTCTAATCAAAAAAAAATTTTATTTTTAATTATTAAATTTTCTTCATGAACAATAAAATATTATATATATGTTTTACCAATAAAATATCAAAATAGAAAATAATAATAAATAAATTATATAAAATTAGTTTCCAGATAAAGATGAATTGAAATTTTACCTTTTAATTAAAGATAAAACATTTATTTTTATTTTTAGATTAAATTTCACCTTTATTTTTTGATTAAGCAATGATTAAAAATTGTTAAATTATTGTTGTGGGTTACCTATTGATTATGAACAAATAAATTTGAAAAAAACAATTATTAAAAAGGAATTTTAAAAAGTGTAAAAATATTTCTCTTCATTATTCAATTCATTAAAAATTATTATTTAAATTTAAGCATATAATTTTTAATTTATTTTATATTTGTATCATAAAATAATGTATTATTTATATTTATTTATTCTTAAAAAAAATATTATATTCATGGAATCAAACATGAATTTAATAGATATAATTGCTAGTGATATTGATTATTTCAAAAAAATATTTATTTATATTGAAAATATTTTAATTATGAACTCTCCTTCTACACTCATTAATCAAACAAAAAACGTGATAGATACTTTAAAACAAAAAGATGAAAAAATAAAAAAAGAAATAGCGTATTTTTTTAAAAAAGCACTTTCAGAATCAGTTTATAAGGAATCAAGTTTATTATTAAGATATATATTAAAAAATGTTTATAACATTGATTATTCAAATATTAATGACTTAAATATTATAAGTTGTGCCTTTGATAATATGGAAGATTCTAAATTAACGTTTTTTTCTGATGACAATGAAATGGAATTAAATATTGATAATATTATTAATAAAAAAGATGAAAAAACAAAAAAAACACAAGGTAATTTTTTCGATAATTATACAACAACTTATGATTTTAATAAAGAAGAATCTTTATCTTTATTTAATTCAATAATAAATGAAAAAAATAAAATAAGTAAATTGAATACGACAATAATTCCTTTTCCAGTATATGAAAAAATATTTAATCAAACTTGTGAAGAAATTTTGAATGATGAAACAGTACATTTAACACTTCTAGAAAGATTATATCTTGGAATTATTGCTTCTAATTCAATAGGTTCTGATTTTTTGACAAAAGAATTAATTCAAAAATTTTTAATCAATGATGGAAATCCAAATTGGATAATTGAAGGTTTAAATGCTGCTCCTGAAGAATTCAAAAATATAAGTAAAATTAATAATATTTTAAACTTGCAACCTTGGCTCCTTAACATTAATGATTTAATTGAAAGTGGTTTTTCTTCTAAAATTGAAAAATTTATTCAAATTTGTATAATATTAATTTACTTTGGTAGATTAGCAAATATAATATTATCATTTCAATTTGTTGTTCAAAATCCTGAAGAAATAATTAACAAAAAAAATTTAAACTATCATCAAATCAAAAAAAAGAGTAATAATATGTATAAAATTTACAAAGAATTAAAACAATCAGATAATTCAAAAGAAAGAAGAGAGATACAAACCCAGTTAAAATATCTTTATATCCAAGAAAAAAAAACCAAAAATAAAGAAGAAAATAAAACTAATATTAATAAAAAAAACAATGAGTTTCAAATTTATAAAAAATTATCAAATGATTTTTGTTCTGAATATCAAGATTTTGATTGTCATAAATTTGAATTTATATCAAATTATGAATATGATTATGATACTAATATTTTTTATCAATTACAAGATTATTGGCCCACAGTAATGAATTTAATGAAAGAAGATTTTAATTATATTTATGATTTAACTTCTTATTGTCTTGGAAATGGAGAAAAATTACCATCTGTTGAATATTTTAGAAGAGCAATTGTTACTTATGTTGAAAAATTATTTGGATTTTTTGATGAAACTTATGATTATACAAAAACTAATAAATTATTAATTATTAGTTTAAAAGATTGTATTAAAAAATCTGTTTGTAATCCACAATATATTAACTTTGATTTTGTTTATTCAAATGATTTTAATATTCCTGATTTAACACATACAATTTTAATTACAACAGCAGTAAAAATGAAAGTTCAATTATCTTATTTAGCTATTTTGCTTATTAATTATAAAAAAGAAAAAAATGATTAAAAACTTTTTTCTTAATCTTTTTTTTAAAAGTAGATGACTAATAGTTAATGAAAATTAAGTAATTGAGTAAATTAATAAAAATAATATAAAAGTTTTTATATTTTTTTAATTTAAAAAAGCAAAAAAATAATAAGTAAAAACTTAATAATTATCTTTTGTTAATAACATTCTAATAAATTCTTCATATTTAATATAACCATCACCATCAGTATCAGCATTAATTAAAATTTCATCTAATTCATCCTCATTTACATTTTCAGTCATATTAATCATAATATGTCTCATATCTGTAATACTTAACAATCCATTTCCTTCTATATCAAAAACTTTAAAAGCATTTATTATTACTTCTTCTGTATCAGTTTCTTTACTTCTTCTATTCATTAAAGTTACAAATTCTTCAAAATCAATTTCACCATTACCATCTAAATCAACTTCATCTATCATTTCTTTTAATTCTTCTTCTGTAGGATCCATATTTAAACTCCTCATTACATTTGCTAATTCTAAAAGAGTTATTTTTCCATCTTTTCCTTTGTCTAACATATCAAATGCTTCTTTATATTCTAATTTACGTTCTTCTGGAATATCATCTAACATTTTTTATTGCAATTTTTAACATTTATTTTGAAATATATATGATTTTATTAATTTATAACAAAAATTTATTTTCATATTTAAATAAAGTTTTTATAAAAAATAAATTAATAAAATTTATTATAAAATACTTAAAAAGAAATATTCTTTTTTCAAATATAAAAAACATTTTGATTTCAAATTATTCAGTAAAAATAATGTTAAGGATATTATTCAAATGTTTTTTAAAAATACTCCTTCAATATAGAAATCTCTAAGGAAAATTAAAAATAATATTTTTTAATATTCACAAATATTTAATTAAAAAAAAAATAATTTTTTCTTATTAATTCTGTTTATTTTCTTTTTAATAATTTTAAATATATTTTCTAATAATATCTCAAAAATATAGAAAATTGTTTCCTTTAATATTCTATTATAGTTTAAGTCATATATAAATTATTTTTCTTTAATTAAAAATCTATTTGAAAACAATTTATTCTTAAATAAACATATAATTAATTTACTTAAATTTCTTCTTATTTTTTGTTCTATAGAATATAATAAATTCATAAATTTGAAAATTATTTCTTCAATTTTTTATCTTCATTATTTAAAAGAATTTTTATTAAATGGATTTTGATTTAATATTTTTGTGGTAAAGAATAATTATTTTTTTCTTTTTTACGTGTTTTTCATTTTCATATTTTGAATATATTTTGTCATAAAATTAATTAATGATTCAATTTTATTGAATCAACAAACTTAAATAAAGAAACAATTAATTAAACGATGATGACAAAAATAATAAAAAACAAGTTATTTTAGTCTTTTAATGAAAATTTAATATAATAAAATTTGTTATTTAAAAAAATATAAAATTATTTATTTATCTTCTTCTTCCATGTAAATATTGATGATGTCCACAATTTCTGCAGAATCTATGTCCTTGTACAAGTTGCCATATGTCAATTTCAAATTTACCAGCTTTACAACAACGACACATTTTAAATTAAATTTTTAATAAAGTAAATTATTTATATTAAATAAAAAGGAGTTTATAATAAAAATTAAAATACTTAAATAATTAAGAAATATTCTTTTTTCAAACACAAAAACATTCTTTTTTAAAATTATTCACTAAAAAAAATGTTGAGGACCTTCATTCAAATTTTTTTTTAAATAAATCTCCAAGGAAAATTAGAAATAATATTTTGTAATATTCACAAATTTCTATTTGTAAATATCTTCCAATTATGAATTAAAAAAAAATAATTTTTTTCTGACGAATTCTGTTTATATTCTTTTTAATAATTTTAAATATAATTTCAAAGTCAATAAAAAGATGGTTCTAATTATTATTAAATGAAAAATATAAATTAGAAGATTTTTTTCCTTGAATATTAGAAAAATTTATATTTATTTTTTAATATAATAGTGATGAAATAGATAATAACTTATAAAAAATTTAAAGGAGAAAATAGTGTGCTTTTGAATTTTTTAAATATAAAGAAATCAAAAAAACTAAAATAAATAATAATAAAAAAATAAAAAAAAAAAGTGAAGTTATTTTTAAGAATTCAAATTTAAATTATTAATAAACTAAATTAAAATTATATTATAATATTCTAAAAATATTATTATAATTTAAAATAAATGATTATTTTCCTTTATTAAAAATATTATCATGTAACACATACATTTCTTCTTTTCTCTTATCAAGATTAATATCCATTTTAATTATTTTATCATAATTTTTTTTAATTTTCTTTCTCAATTCTCTAAAATATTTATTATTATTTTTATTTCCAAAATTTAATTTATAAATATTATTAACTTCTTCAACTAAATTACTTTGATTTACATAATATTTAGCAATTCTATCAACAAAATGTAAAGCAACGTCATCAGGCATTTTTGTTATTTCATCACTTAAATACAATAAATCAGCTTTTTTTTGTTCCATTTTAAAATAAATATCATTTTTTGCTTGATGAACTAATTTTTTTGTTGTATCTTTATTTTTATTTATTTTAAAAGAAAAAATTTCTTGTAAATCTTTTAATTTAGATGATTCTCTTTCTTTATTTTTTGATGAATCTACCAATTTAAATAATTGATCATTACAATCATTTGTTAAATCATTTAATTTAGTCACTTTTTCTATTATATTACTACGTATTTTTGTGTGGATTTTATCATTTTTTATTTTTTTTTTTATTTGAAAAGGAGAAAAGAAAGAATTTGTTGTTTTTGATAATTTTGAAGTTGTGAAATTATCAATAGTTTTATTATTACTTTCATTATTTTCTTGTGTATTACTTTCAGAATTTGTTAAATAAAATCTATTTAATTCTTTGAGAATTTAAAATTATTTCTTGAGAATCTAAATTTATATGAAATATTAGTTTACTATTTCATGATTATTATATAAAATTATGAACAGAGTTATTTTTTTCTCATCATCTATTTGATTTTATTTTGCATTTAGAATATTTTTATTATCAGTAATTCTTTCTCTTTCTAATTTAGTTATTAAATTTATTCTTCTTAAAAAATTAAAATTCTAATTTGAATTTAAAATATCTTTTTTAAGAAAATCATATATTCTTGAATGATTTTTAAATATCTAAATCCCCAATCCCCAAATCCTGAAATAATATCTCCTGAAACAGAAGTTCATAACGCTTATTGAAACCTTCCCAATCCCCAATAAAGTATAAATTTTTTTAAAAAAAGAAAAAATTTTTTTCAAAAATATTTTATGAAATTGAAAACAAAAAATTAAAAATATATAACATTATCAAACCAAGAAAGATAAGAATTAATATAAATTATAAATAGATAAATGTGGAGCAAATAAAAAAACTTAATAAAAAAAATGACATCAAAATTATTAATAATTCTTCTTATATCATTAACAACATGTTCATCTCTTCGTAATTTGAATACAGTAGGAGTGAGAGTAGGAATAAAAAGTACATCCCTTGCATTAGCAAGTGGTTCAACAATTCAATTATCAGTAACATGTACAACATGTGGTGATGCCTCTGGACAAATGGGAGCAAAATATACATTAACAGGGTTTAAATTGACTTCAACAGGAAAAACAGACATTGCATTAACATGTCCTCAATCTGCTGCAATCACCGCCACTACTGCAGTTGATGTAAGTTGTACTACTGGAGCAGCAGCTGAAGCTGCAACTTATACTTTAGCTGTAGGTACTGTTGCATCTGAGGGTTCTGCTGATACTATTACACCAACTCTTGATGATACTAAAAAAACTGTCGCAGCCAGTGACACAAACGGTGGAAGTAATGGTGGAAGTAATAGTGGAACCAATAGTGGAACCAACAATGGAACCAACAGTGGAACTAATAATAATAGTTCTGTCAATTTAAAAACTTGGAATGCTTTATTCTTAATTATTGCAATTTTATTGGCTTAAAATTTTTCTTTGATTGATTTTTTGTTTTAGTTTCAATTTTTTATTATTCTTTAAAACATTTTTTCCTTAAAAACTATTATTTTTTAATTTTTTTTTTGTTTTTTGTCATTTTTTTTAATTGGGTATTAATCCGATTCTGAATTTTTCTAAAGATATAATTTAACATTAGATGATTTAAATTCTTATCATTAATTTGTTAAATTATATTTTCAAATTAATATATTCTTTGTATTTAATATATTTAATCAGTTTTTATTTTATATTATAAACAGGTATTATATATAATATTAAATTTGTTGTTTATTTTTATATTTTTTAAGAAGATAATTTTATTTTTATTAAATCTAATTAATAATTAAAAAACTTAAAATTATTCACCAAATAAAAATTTAAATAAATGAAATTAAATTAAAAACAAAAACTTTATTTAAATAAAAAGAGCAAATTTTATATTATTAAGATAATAAAATATATTGAATCTTCAAATTTAAAAATTGAACTCCTTTTTAAATATTGTTCTTGATTATTATTAGTTTTATTGTTTTTTAAATGTAAATAAAGTAAGGAACCTACTTCAATTTTTTCATTTAAATCATTTATTTGTTTTCTTCTTTCATGCCATATTTTTTTTCTTATTTTTGGAAAATGAAATAATAAATCTGAATTTTTAGAAAATAAAAGTTTTTCAAGTCCTTTCTCTAAAAATTTTAAAGGACTTGGCTTCCTTTGATTACGGTAAAATTCTGTATTTCCTAATTTTTTTTTCACTAAATTTTTAATTTCTTTTTTTTTTTTTTCAATGATTTTATTAAAATTGATTTTTTTAGAAATATTTTGTTTTAAATTCATTGCATCTTTATAAAAAGTTGGATTGGAATCATCACTATAATTTAAATCTTCAATTTTTCTTTTAAGGTCTTTTTTATTTATCATTTTTGAAAAAAATATTATAAATTATTATTTTTTATATATAATGACGTTTTTTTTATATAAAATTGTTATAAAAGAAAATTAGTATTATTATGTATTTATATTATATTATGTTAATTATTTATATTTTTTTTATTTAATTCAATTTTATTTTAGCTTCAATTTTGTTTTCACAGGAAATAAAAAAATTATTCTGTTTTTAAAATATTAATTCATATGTTGATAAATTAAAAATATTAAACCAAATATTTTATTCAAGAAAAAATGAAAGAATATATTAAGAAAAAATTATAAAATTTAGAAATATTGAATAAAGGATGAAGAATAATCATTCAATTATAATCAAAAAATAATAATCTAAATTCACATTTTATTTTTAAATATTTAAACAAGAAATTAAAGGTATATTTATAATAAAAATAATTGTTTATTCAATTAAAAAAAATTGAGGTGTAATTTCAAAAATATTGAGTTTATAATCTAATTTTACAATTTGAAATATTTTGGATTTGAATATAATTAGATAAAATTAATTTGAAAACAGAAGAAATAATTTAGAAATAAGTATTATAATAATTTCTGTTAATAAAAACTAAATATTAAACAGAGAAAATGTATTAAGTTTAAATTTTTACTTTTATATTTATTTGTTGTTCTTTCTTCAGAAGTAAAAAAAAATTATTAAATATCAATAAAATAATACTTACTTCTATGGACAAAATAATTTTCAAAATTTTCTCTTCTTTCTCAATTTTTTAGATAGAATATTACTATTACTTATAGATAGTGACATATCAAAATTTATCAAATTTTTCTTTAATCATAATTCAGAATATAAAGAAGATATTCTTCTTTTGAATCATTTAAAAATATAAAATAAAAAAATAAGTTTCATTTGATTTACATAAACATTTATATCTAAAACATAATTTTAAAAGTTTTGATTTCTTAATAATTAAAAAAAAACAAAAATTGAAATAAGTAAATATTATATTATAATTAAAATAATACATAAAATAAGTAAAAAATAGTATTAGTAAAAAAATATATTAAAAAAACAAACTCTAATTTTTCAACTGCACATCATTTTCATACCTCAAAATAATTTCATTTTTATTATTACTAGCAGTACTGGTTAAAATAAATTCTCCTTCTTTTTTCCCTTTAATCCACTTTCCCTTTAAAACTACTCCATTTTTAAAATAATATTTTCCTTTCCCATGTTTTAAATCATTCTTATAATACCCAACAAACTTATCTCCATTTTTATAATGATATTCCCCATAACCATCCATTAAATCATTGTCCCACATTCCATAATACATTTGTCCTTCAGGCCATTTAAAACATCCATTTCCACTCATATGTCCTTCATTAAATTCACCACAAAATGTTGCTCCATCACTTGTAAGATAAAAACCTATTCCATGTCTTAATCCATTTTTCCAAATTCCACAATAAGAATATTTTCCTTTAAAATGAATTTCTCCATATCCTTCGAATAAATCATCTTTAAAAAATCCATTATATGTAAAATTATCTGTATAAAAAAAACCATAACCACATTTTCTTCCTTTTCTAAATTCACCATAATAACATTCATTTCCTGATTTTGCTAACATACCTAATCCATGAAATTCACCATTTAAATAATAACCACAATATTTATATATTCTTCCTTTTAATTTATTTATCATATATTCTAAACCTAAACCTTCTTTTAGATTTTTCTCAGCATTAAATGAACCTGAAAATATTATATTTGTATCTCTTTCTTCATAAGATTTACTTATACATGATTTTGCTTGAATTATTTTTATTTCATGTAAATATCTTAAGAAATAGGGAACATCTTGGTATTTATCACTATCTAATATAAATAAAGGAATTTTTCCTTCTATATTATTATTCTCAAAATTGTCAAATTTTTTACTATGTATTCCTGTGTAAGTTGTATTATTTAAAGTTGAAGTTGATTCTGATTTATGTAATAATTTTTTAAATTCATTTTTATTATATTTGTGAATTACTGTTTTTTTAATATTATTCTCGGATTTGAGCGGACGGATAAAAGATAATTTTTTGTCTGATTCATTTGCTTTTCTGAAATTTATACTTGATGATTTTTCACTAAAAATTCCTTCTTCTGCATCAATTCTTGATTTACTTGTATTTGATTCTATTTCTACTAAATTAATAATTCCTGGGTTATCATTTTTCTTTCTTCTTTTTTTTTCAATGAATTCCCCATCTCCTAATAAATCATTATAAGTTTTTAATTTTTTGTTATGATTTCTTGGACTATCTTCAAAAGAATTATTTAAATTTGGATTTACAACATTTTCTTCTTCGAGTTCTTCAACAAAAATATTTATTTTTCCTATTTTATTTTCTAATTTATCTCCTAAATAAAAACTCTTTTTAAGATAAATCCAAACACAAATTCTGAACTCTTTTTTCATCAAAGAACCAAAATTGAAGTTTTTAATTTGTTGAATTGTTAATTTTTTTAAATTATAATTTCCATAATCAGGATTAAAATAATTATTATATATTTCTATTAAAGAAGTTAATAAAGATTGGATTCCTTTAAATGAAAATTCAAATTCAGTTCCAGTATTAAAATATAATTCCCAGCTTTCTTTAAATACTACAAATGATTTTAAAATCTCTTTTTTATGTTCTAATTTGTCCATTAAAATATCTTTATATTTTTTTTTACTTATATATCTTCTAAAATTTTTCTGAATTAAAATTATGTAATAATTTAAGTCAGAATATGTCATTGTTTCTTGTTTTATAGTATTTAATTCTTCATCATTCAATAAATCATTTATTGCTTTTATATTTTTAATATATTGTTTATGTTCTCTATCATCAATTTGGCAAGTTCCCATAAAAGTAGTTTTTTAATTTTTTTCTTTAAATTTTTATTTTAAATAATTTACTTAGATAAAAAATAATTAAAAATGCTGGTGACATGAAATGAAATTATCAATTAATTTTTATATTTAAAGAATTAAAACTTTAATAGAGTTTGATTTCCTGAATAAAATATTGTAAGAAAAGAATGACATTACTTAATTAGAATTAAATCTAAATAAACTGAAAAGAAAAAGAAATAATATTTTTTAGATCAAAAATTCTATTTGAATAAATAAAAAAAGTTATTAAATCCAAATTATAAAAGTGGTTTAGTATTAAATAATGAAATTGAAGTATTAAATAATTGATTCTCTTATTCTCTTCTTTAATTTTTAAACTCATTAAATAACATATATTGAACAATTTTTAATTAAATTAAAGTTATAAATTATGTTGTCTTTACTTTGAGTGTATATAGAAATAGAAATATAATTGATCGAGACAAATATGATAAAGATATTGATTGTTATTAAAATGGAAATTATTTAGATTATTGTGACTTATATTTATGATTAGGGAGCTTAATATTGTCATATAAAAAAGTTTACTGAAGTTGATATGGAAATGAAATAATTACATATATTTATATAAAAACATTATTCTTCAACCTTAAATTTTTTGTTTTTTCAAATAAATTTTTTATTTTTAATTTCATTTTCTTCAAGTTTCTAACTGTTTTCTTTTTTTTATTTAGCAAAAACAATTTCTAAATTAAGACTAATATTTCATTGAAAAATATATTTAAAAATTTTTTTGTGAATATTATTCTATTATTCCATAATTTTATTTTTAAAAAAATAATTGTTTTATTAATTTAAAAAAAATGCAAATGTCTAATATTTTATTAAAATATAATAAAATGATTAAAAAAATTAAATAAAAAAATGGAATTAACCCATAATGAACATAAATTTTTTATGCGTTCTCCAGATATTTTAAATAAATTACCTTTAGAAAAATTTGATTGTTCATACAATAAATATATAATTGAAAAGCATTTAAATATAAATGGAAATTACATTACTAAAACTGAAGATTATTATTATTTGGATTTCGGTAAAAATACTCAAAATATAGCAAATGAATATACATTAAAATTATTTAAATGTTATGAAATTGGTGGTGAATTTTTATATTTAATAAGAAAAAAAATGAATTTTTTAATATTTATGAACAAAAATGAACAAAAAATAAAAGACATGAATTCACTTTTATTTTATATATATAATATGAGTCAAAATTCTGAAGATTTAATATCATTTACAATAATAATGTGTTCTTATTCATATATGACAGATTATAAACCTAATTGTCTATTTCATGATAAACCATATCATTTTTATACTGATTATTGTGCAAAAAATAAAGAACAATTTGAACTTTTTATGAAAAATAAGATTCCTAAAATAAAAAACTATCATTTAAATTTATGTGAAGTATCTAATACAAAAATATTTAGTAATCTGGGAATAAGACCAATTTTTTTACCTATGTTTATTATTTATGATCAAAATTTTAAACTTTTATACCAAGATAATTTATTCCAAGAAACTCCTAAAAATTTAAATGAGATTTGTAATGAAATGTTTAAATTTATTAGTAATCCATACAATCCAAGACATAAAATTTCTTTTATGAAAAAATGTCCAATTAGAATATCAAATTTTTTTGACAAATTAGAAAGAAGAATTAAAAATGAAAATTGTATTTTAAAAAATGAAGAAGAATATAATAATATTAGAAAAGAAATTCTTGAAAAATGCTTAAATCAACAAGTTGATAATAAAAGGAAAGGAAATTGTAAAATGTATTTTGTAAAAAGAATAACTAATTTAAATCCTGATTTAACATTATCAGAAAATTCAAAAATTATTTATTTATCACCATATATTTGTCAAAATAATATAAATAATCCTCTTCCTAAATTTTTATTTGGAAATGAAAACATTGGTTTTTTAAAAGTTTTTCATAAATTAGAAAATTTATATTTAAGATATACATGGAAGTGTGCTTTAAGTTTTATTGAAAATAATCAAATAGACTGTGAATTAAATTTTAAGACTATTAAAAACATTTCGAATTTAAATAATTTAGAAAGAAAAGAGTTTAATTGTGAATATCACAAAGGATTTGAACTATATTATATTCCATTTAACTTTAAAATATTATTCAAAGACAAGACCAAATTTTTTTCAATAAATTTAACACCAAAAATTTTATCAAATGTTGGTTATTCAGTTATTGTAAAAGATATAAATGACAAAGAAAAAAAATTTTCAATAAATGAAGGAGAAATAACAATATTACAATATTTTAGAGAGGATTTATATGTAAATCAATTTGATTTAACAGAAAAAATTGAAAAAATAAAATCTTTATATCCAAATGTAAAATTTAGATATTGTATATTAATATTAATTCCATGTGATAAATTTAAAAATTCTATTTATTATGATAGAATAATGAATTTTATTAATTCATGTCAAAGTTGTGATGAAATATTAATATTTACTTATGTGACTGAAGAATTTAAAGAATTAACAAAAATCGTTACAAACGGTCCTTTTATATATATCTTTGATCAACAAAGAAAAATGACTTGTTTTGAGGTATTTCCTGGAGAAAGAAATAAAACTGAAGAAATGTTAAATGAAAAAATTGAAAGAATATTAAAACCTAAATGGACTTTTGATTTAAATAAACAACAATATAAATTAATTAAAAAGATTAATAGAAAAGTTTTAGAAATGAATAGTAAAGTTGATGATAAAAATATTATTGAATTAGAAATTGAAAAAACTAAATTTTTTGCAAATAAAGAAAGTAAATATAGTTTAACTTTAATTAAATATGATTATGATGAAAGATTAAAAGAAAAATTAGAAAGTTTAAAAAATCAAATTGTCTCAATTATAGGAGATGAAGCCTTAAAAATAGATTTAATCAACTAGAAAAACTATATTATTTTTTTCTATTTATTATTTAAATTATGAAATTTTATAATTTTTATTTAAAAAAATGTCAAACAATATTCTTTTTTTATCGAATATTAAAGGGAATTTTGAAAAAGTTGTTGAATTGTTTGAAAAATTAGAAAAAACAGGAAAAATATTTAATCTATTAGTTTTAATTGGACAAACATTTTGTTTTGAAAATAACTTTTCCAAATTGAATTTATTAAAGCAATTAAAAACAAAGATTTTAATTTTTGATTCTTCAAAAATTTCATCTGTTTTAAAATCTAAAATAAAATATGAATTATATAATTATTCTGATAATATAATAATTTTAGGTAGAAGTGGAATATTTAATATTAATGAGAATTTGAAAATTGCTTATATTAATGGAAAAGAAAATGAAGATAGTTTTAATTTAAATGTTGATAAAAAATATTCAAGTGATTATTTTATTTATAATGATATTAATAATTTAATTCAAGATGAGAAAAAAACAGAAAAGATTGATTTACTTTTATTGTCTAATTTTCCTCATATATTTTATGAAGAAGTTCAAAAAAATAAAGAGTCTTTTTTATATAATGAATCATTAATTATAAATAAAGATAATTTATTAAATAATATTTCAATGATTTCAAATTTTTTAATAAATAATTTGTGTCCAAGATATATTATTACATCTTTAGATGATTTTTATTATGAAAGAAAACCTTATATAAATAAAAAAAATTGTTTGACAAGGTTTATTCATTTAAGTTATTTTTGTGATAAAAAAAATATAAAAGAAAAATCCTTATATGGTATATCACTTAAGCAAATTGAAAATTTAAATAATAAAAATTTAGATGTTTCATATACAGAAGATCCATTTAAAGAAAATTATTCATATAAAAATATTGAAGAAAGTTTAAATTTAAGAAAAAAATTTTTTCAAAATATTAATAATTCATTTAATAATAATAATTCAATACAAGATTCTTTTCCTCTACAAATTAAACTTACTCATTTAGATAAAAATATTTCGGAACATGAATTGAATAATTTTCTATCTAAAATTGGTGAAATATTATTTTGTGAAAAACATTATAATAAAAAAGGTAATTTTCTGTGTGAAGCTTTTCTTTCATTTAAAGATCCTTTAATAAATAATAAACTTATTAATGAAGATAAAATATATAAAATAAATAATAGAAGAGTATTCTTTGAAAAAATTGAAAATGATAAATTGACTTATTCAAAATGTAAATTTTGCTTTGATAATTCTGAAATAGAAAAAGATTTAATATTACATGATTTTGAAAATTTTTATTTGGCTTATAGTAAAGGTCCAATCAATAATTTCCATTTTTTAATTCTACCTCATAAACATTATTCTTCTTATATGACTTTACCAAAAGAATTAAAAAAAGAATTTAAAGAGATTTTAAATTCAATTATTAAATTTCTGAATTTACATTCATTAGATTATATTTATTATGAAAAAAATTTACCATTTGATAATATAGTTTTTTTAC
>JAEEGK010003016.1_pt1 | contig 42127 bp, 11 predicted proteins | sample 8958771 | NCBI WGS metagenome assembly JAEEGK01 (sample SAMN16246547, study PRJNA631951) | gut metagenome | biome: gut microbiome; feature: rumen; material: SC-attached | host: Bos | place: Iran: Karaj | collected 2018-10
CTACTTCTTGGGGTGGTAAATCTTGTTTTTGAGCTAATTCTTCGGCTACTTGTTGTGCTACTTGTTTAGCTTGTTGAGCAACTTGTTGAGGTGGTTTGTTTTCTTCTACTGCTTGTTGGACTGCATCTGCAACTTGTTCAGCAGCTTGTTGAACTTCTTGAGGAGGAACTTCTGGCATTTGATTTGGAACTTCAACCAATTCTTCTTGTTCTTTTGGTAATAATTCTTTAGCTTTGTCCACAATTTCATCTACTAAATCATCTAACATTTTACCTATATCATTTTCTTTTTGGGCAATTTCTTGAGCGACTTGTTGAGCTACTTGTTGAGCTAATTCTTTAGCTTCTTCAATCACTTGTTGTGGTGTTTTATTATCTTGAACAGCTTGTTGAATTGCATCAGCTACTTGTTGAGCTGCTTCTTGTACTTTTTGAGGTGGTACTTCTGGTTTTTGTTCTGGTTCAGGTAATAATTCTTGTTGTTCTTGTGGTAATAATTCTTTAGCTTTATCTATTATTTCATCTACTAAATCATCTAATATTTTACCAATGTCTTTAGGTTCTTGAGCTACTTCTTCAGCTACTTGTTGTGCTACTTGTTGAGCTACATCTTTAACTTGTTGAGCGACTTCTTCAGGAGTCTTGTTTTCTTGAACAGCTTGTTGAACTGCGTCAGCTACTTGTTGAGCAGCTTGTTGAACTTTTTGAGGTGGTACTTCTGGTTTTTGCTCTGGTTCTGGTACTAAATCCTCTAATGATGGTTCTAAAACTTCTTTTGCTTTATCTAAAATTTCTTCTACGAGATTATCTAAAATTTCTTTGACATCATTTTCTTTTTCAGATAATTCTTCTGCAAGTTTTTGTGCTGCTTCTTGAACAATTTGCTTAGCTTCTTCTGCTACTTGTTGTGGGGGTTTTTCTTGAACAACTTGTTGAATTGCATCAGCTACTTGTTGAGCTACTTGTTGTACTTTTTGTTCAGGTACTTCTGGTTTTTGTTCTGGTTCAGGTAATAATTCTTCTTGTTCTTTTGGTAATAATTCTTTAGCTTTGTCTACAATTTCATCAACTAAATCATCTAACATTTTACCAATGTCTTTAGGGTCTTGAGCTACTTCTTCAGCTACTTGTTGTGCTACTTGTTGAGCAACTTGTTTAGCTTGTTGAACTATTTGTTGTGGTGGTTTGTTTTCTTCTACTGCTTGTTGAACTGCATCAGCAACTTGTTGAGCAGCTTGTTGTACTTTTTGAGGTGGTACTTCTGGCTTTTGTTCAGGTACTTCTGGTTTTTCTTCTGGTTTTGGAACTACTTCTTCTAATTGAGGTGGTAATTCGTCTTTTACTTCTTCTAAAACATCTTCTACTACTTCATCTACTTCTTGGGGTGGTAAATCTTGTTTTTGAGCTAATTCTTCGGCTACTTGTTGTGCTACTTGTTTAGCTTGTTGAGCAACTTGTTGAGGTGGTTTGTTTTCTTCTACTGCTTGTTGGACTGCATCAGCTACTTGTTCAGCAGCTTGTTGAACTTCTTGAGGAGGAACTTCTGGCATTTGATTTGGAACTTCTGGTTTTTCTTCTGGTTCTTCTTTTTTTTGTGCAGGTTCTTCTGGTTTTTGTTTATCCTCTAATTCAATATTCTTTAATTCATCCATTACAATATTATTTGATTTTTCAAATAAATCTGCTATCATATCAGGAACTTCTTCTTCTCCTTTATGTTCTATTGTTATTGTTATTGTTGTTTTTTCATCTGTTTCTTCTTTTGTTATATGTACATTATCTTTGAAATCATCTAATGTTCTTTGACTTGATAGAGTGTTTAATGCTTTTTTCAGAGATAGTGTATTTATCCCTAATAATAGAATTAAAGCAATTAAAAAAGAAAAGTTTCTTTTCTTCATTTTTAATTAAAATTTTTTTTAATGAGAATCTTAAATAATTGGATATTTTCAATTATTCGTTTTTTTTTTGAAAAATATTAATTAATGATTTTTTAAAATTAAATGTAAAATAGTTTTAACATTAACTTATATATAATGGTATATTTCTAATTTGAAAAAATAGTTAAACACCAATAGAAAATGAATTTTTAATTACATCATTAATCAAATTATTTAATTAACATTCCAAAATGAATTAAACTTAAATAATAATAAATAACAATTACATCGAAAAAAAATTAATCAAAAAATAAAAAATTAAAAATATATTTCAAAAATTTAACCATATCTATAAAATAATTCCTTGAAAAAATTTAAATTTAAAAAAAATGAAGACAAAATCTCATTCAAAAGAATCCCTTTCAGACGCAGAAGATCAAAATCAAGAAGAAACATTTCACTCAATAGACCTTCTCCAAGATTACGGAATCAACGCCTCAGACATAAACAAACTTCGTGACTCTGGATTTAACAGTATAGAATCAGTATCATATTCTACCAAAAAGACTTTAATTTCCATTAAGGGACTTTCAGAAGTGAAAGTAGATAAAATAATGGAAGCATGTTCTAAAATATGTAAATTAGGTTTTGAACCAAGTAACATTTACTTAGAAAAGAGAAAAAATTTAGTTTTTTTAACAACTGGTTCATCAGAATTAGATAAATTACTTGGAGGTGGAATAGAAAGTGATTCAATAACTGAATTATTTGGTGAATTCAGAACTGGAAAAACCCAAATTTGTCATACATTATGTGTTACATGTCAACTTCCAAGAGAAAATGGAGGAGGTGCTGGTAAGGCACTTTACATTGATACTGAAGGAACTTTTCGTCCTGAGAAATTGAAACCTATAGCAGAGAGATTTGGATTAGATCCTGATGAAGTTGTTTCTAATGTTCTTTATGCAAGAGCTTATAATTCTGATCATCAAAATAAATTACTTCTTCAAGCTTGTGCTCTAATGGCTGAATCTAAATTTGCTTTACTTGTTGTTGATAGTGCTACTAATTTATATAGGACTGATTATAGTGGGAGAGGAGAGTTAAGTGCGAGACAAATGAGTTTAGCTAAATTTCTTAGGAATTTACAAAAAATTGCTGATGAACATCAAGTTGCTGTTGTTATTACTAATCAGGTTGTTGCTTCTGTTGATGGAAGCAGTTTTGGAGGAGGAAATGATAAAAAACCTATTGGAGGACATATTATGGCTCATGCTGCTCAAACCAGACTCAGTTTGAGGAAAGGATTGAAGGATAATAGAATATGTAAAATTTATGATTCTCCTAGTTTACCTGAAGCTGAAGCTACTTATTGTATTACTAGTTGTGGTATTGATGATCCCAGTTAAATGATTATTTATTTCAAAGTTTTTATTTGATCTTATTCTATTTGCTAAGATAATAAGGGATTTTCAGGTTATTCTTGTTAATTATAATAATTCTAATGGATAATAAAGCTATTTTTTAAATTTTATATTATATATTTTAAATGTAATAAATGATACTTTTAATTATTAAAACATATAAAAGATAATCTAATTAAATTGTTTTAAAAAAGAAAATAATGAAAATAAATTATTTAAAGTAAAAAAATTTAATTATTTAGGCAGAGTCGTAAAATATAATATAGTAATATAATATTTTTATATTATAATACAAATAATATAATTTTCTCCAATGTATTTGCCTTTTTATTATTTTTAAATATATATTTATATTTATTGTTTTTATAAACCATTCTATTTATTAAAATTATAATTATTTATAAAAGAATATAAATAGCTATAATTAAGTTAAAACATTAATATAATAAACATAAAATATATTATCAATAAAAAAATCAAAAAAAAATGACAGATAAAGAAGAATCAAATACCAAATCAGAAAATCCAACTGTTGAAGAAAAAAAAGAACTAAAAATAAGTTTAATGAAAAAAGGAGATTACACAGTTCACATATTATTAGAAGAAGTAAAAAATTTAATTCAAATTGACGAAAACAAACTTCCAAATCCAATAGTAAAAATAACTTGTTTTGAACAAACAAAAAGAAGTGAACAACCAGAAACAGCTTGTGATTCATATTCATTTGGAGAACATTTTTATTTTGAAAAATCAAATTTAACAATTGAACAATTGGATTCATCTAAAATAAATATAGAAGTATATGATTATAAAAATTCATCAAATAAATCTAAATATTTTGGAATATATGAATATGATTTAGATTATATTTATAATCAACCTAATCATTGCTTAAAAAATTTTTGGTTAGCTTTAGCAAATCCATTAAGTGATAATATAAGTAAAGTTAGAGGATTTTTAAAATTATCTATTTCAGTTTTAAATGAAAATGATCCTAAAATAGAATTAAATTTAGATAATAATATAAATGAAACAATGATACCTTCTCAAATTAAATTAGAATATGAAATGATTTCAATATATTTTATGAGAGCTGAAAATTTACCTGATATGGATGCTATATTTAAAGAAAGTAAAGTAAATAAACAATGTGATGCTTACATTGAAGTATTATATGGTGGAATAAGTAAAAAAACAAGTGTAATTAAACAAGTAAATGATATTGTTGAAATAAATGAAATTATTGATTTTCCAGTTTCTATTCCTACAGTTTCTCAAAAAGTAATTTTTTTAATTAAAGATAAAGATATTGATAATGATGATTTAATTGGTTCTATTGAAATTGATATTGGAGATATTATTGGTAATGTTAATAAATATCAAGAATTTAAATTTATTGATATTTATGGAGCTCCTTATAATAAAAAAGGAAAAATATTTGATTTAATGAATCAAAATTCTGAAATTGGTTCTAAATGGAGAGGAAGAATTTTATTAAAAATATTACATGAAAAAACTGATACTCCTTCAACTGAAATTAGAAAAATTGAAGATCTAAATTTAATAAATCAAGCTAGGAATTTATCTAGGAAAAATTTATGGAGTTTATATGCTAAATTATATAATGTTTATTATTTACCTACTGAAAACGAAGAATATTCAATTGGTATTGCCATGCAAGATCAAGAAACTTTTTTTTCTGCTAAAAAAGCTGATAAAAGTTGTATTGATTTTAAACAATTTAAAACTTTACAATGCCAATCTCTTGCTGAAAAAAAAGATGATTTACCTGATGTTTTTATATATTTATATAATTCCAAAAAAGAACCAATTTGTTTTCAAAGAATAAAAGCAAGAGATTTTTATTTAAACGAAAGAATAATGATAATTAAATTATTTCCTGATCCTTGTTTGGATAAAGTTCAAAAAATATATCAAAGTGGTTTAATAAAAGTTAAAATTTGTATTTTTAGTAGACAATTTGATAAACAACCTGAAATCATAAATAATATGAGAGATGGTGATTCAGATAATGAAGAAAATAATGATTTAAATGATGATTTAGAAAATATATTAAATAAACCTTCAGATAATAATTTAGGATTTTTAAAATTAAAAGAAACTTATACAGTTGTTTGCATAGTTTACATGAGTAGATATTTAATAAGTGGTGATTCTTCAGGTAATAATGATCCTTATGTTTCACTTACTTGTTTAAATAATGAACAGCATACTTCAGTTAAATATAATACTATTAATGGTATTTGGAATGATAAATTAATCTTTGATAATGTTGAATTAAATTTAAATAAAAAATCAACTTGGCCTATTTTCCTTCTTAAAATTTTAGATTATGATAAAATTGGAAAAGATGATTTATTAGCTTATAGTTATATTTGGTTAAGTGATTCTCATTATCATATAAATAATACTAATTTAGTAAAACCAAAATGGAGTCAATTATTTTTACCTAAAAGTAATAAGCCTCAAGGTGAAATTTTATTATCATTTTATATATTTGATAACAATCACAGAAATGAAATAAATAATTTATCTCCAATTCCAGAAACAACACCTTATTCTTTTGAAATTAATATATTAGGTTTAAGAGATTTAAAACCACTTTCAATATTACCTGTAAAAAAAGCATATATTAAATTTGATATGAATTCTTTAAATGTAACTGGAAAAGAAGAAGATTCTTTAAATCCTATTATAACTCAACCTAAAGATTGTGGAAGTAATCCTACTATTAATACAGTAATTAAATTTGATATTCAATTACCAAAAGAAGAAATTTTTATGCCTGATTTACAATGTGAAATATATGATAATTTATTCAGTAATATGATTAATCCTTTATTAGGGATTTTTTTAATTAATGTTAAAAGTTTAATTAAAAAAACTAATGAACAAATTAATGAAGATTTAAAAATTACTAAAATTCAAGTTGGGGCATTATTAGCGAAAGGTATTTTAAAAAAAAATTTAAAATTTGGTACTTTTTCTCATAATGAAAATGAACAAGAAAAGGAAGAAGATGAAGAAATTCGAACATATAAAAAATCAGAAACTGATTTAATTGACGACGAAAAAAAGACAGATATAAATTTAACAGTAAATCAAAGTTCATCAAAATTACATTTTGAAGAAAAAGATAATTTAATTGATAATTATAATAATGAATTATCAAAAGTAATGACTCATGTGGAAGATATTGATTATGATAATAATTTTATAGATGATAATAAGGATAAATCAGAATATTTTGTTTTATTACCTAAATTTAAAAATTACAAAGTACCAGGAAATGAAAAAAATTTCGAAATTGAAAATTTAGAAATAGCTCCTTCAAATAAATATTATATGGGAATTGGATATATAAATAAAATTGATTCAAATGATGAAAATAGTAAAAAAAATAAAAAAGAAAAATCTAAAATAATTAATATATCTAAACATTATAGAAGATATTATGGAATGGAATTAGAAAGAGTTAAAGAATTAAAATTAAGTTCTCCTTTTAATTCTTCTTTTGTAAGAAGAGGAAAAGATACAGATGTTAAAAATGAAAATGATATATTTTCTGCTATTTCTGAAATAGGAAATAAAATAATTAAATCATATCCTTTAATTGAAGATAAAAGAACTTTTGAAGATATTGAAAAAGAAGAAAAAGGAAGTAAAAAAAGAATTTTTAAAGAAGCTTTAATTGAAAATATAGTTCCTAAAAATTTAAAAAATAGAGGATATGGTAAATTCAAAGCTGTTATTAGAATAGCAGAAAAATCTAAAATGGAAGAATATGAAAAAGCAATTGAAAAATATAAATCAAAACCAGAAATAATAAATGAATTAAAAAATTTAAGAAAATATGAAAGATTAACAAAAGGAATATTAGTAAGAAATTCAGTAATAATTAGAATATATGTACTTCAATTAAGAAATTTACCTAGAAAAGATATATTAAATGAATCAGATCCATATATCAAAATATATTTAGGAGATACATTAAAAATAGATGAAAGAAAAAATTATATAGAAGATTCAAAAGATGCAGATTGGTATAAATATTATGATATTCAAAGTGAATTTCCTGGAGAAAGTACTTTAAAATTAGAAGTTTGGGATTATGATCCAATATTTAAAGATGAATTAATTGGATATACAACTATAGATTTAGAAGATAGATATTTTAATTCGAATTGGAGAGATTTACAATATAAACCAATTGAAACAAGAAATTTAAAAAATCCTGATTCAATTGAATCAAATGGAAATGTTACTTTATGGATTGAAATATTTGAGAAAAAAGATAGAATAAATATGGATCCTTGGCAAATATCAAAAGAACCAATTAATTCAATAGAAATGAGATTAGTAATTTATGAGACTGAAAAAATGAAAAATTTGGATGTTGAAGAAACAAGTGATATTTATATTAATGCTTTTGTTGATCCTAAAATAAAACAAAGCACAGATGTTCATTATAGATGTTATAATGGAATAGCTTCATTTAATTGGAGAATTGTAATTCCAATTGAAGTTCCTAGTAAATTTAAAACTTTAAAAATCCAAGTTTATGATAAAGATTTATTTTCTTCTGATGATTATATTTGTGGAAGTGAACTTGATATAAGTAATTTAATAATGATTCCAAAAGATTTAGATTTACCAATATTATTTAATAAACATTATTATAAAAATATTCCAGAAAGTGAAAGGAATAAATATAATAATGTAGAATTTTTAAGTAAATTAGAAGATAATGAACAAACTAAATTTTGGATTCAATGTTATAATAATGGAAAAAAAGAAGGAAGAGTATTATGTTCATTAGAATTTTTACCTAAATGGAAAGCTGATTTAAATAAAGTTGGTTTAGGAAGAAAAGAACCTAATATTTCCCCTTATCTTCCACCTCCAATGGGAAGATTTGAATGGAGTTTAAATCCATTTAAAATTTTAAATCAATTTGTTGGTCCTAGTTTTAGAAGAAAATTATATTGTTGGATATGTGTTATTTGTTTAATTATTTATTTAATTTGCTTTTTACCTTATATATTACTTCATGTTACTAGTCAAATCGTTAATCCTTTTAATTATGGGAAATAATTAAGGTTTTTATTTTTAATATGGCTTATTATTCTTATATTTATTTAAGGGATTTATTTTATTAATTTATTTAAATGGAATAAAATTTTGTTTTGTGTTTTTTAAATTTTTTTTATTTATTTATTATCTAATTAATTCTTATTTTTGTTTTAATATTTTTAATTTTTTTTATTTTTTGGGAAATTTATTATTTTATATTATTTAGTTAATTTTAAATTTTTATTTTTATCAAAATGACAATTTTAAGAAATTTTATCATAGATTTCTTCAATTTTTGGCACAAAAACAATAATTATAAATACCCTTAATATTTGACCAAAAATAATCAAATAAAATTAAAAAACATGCTAAACAAAAAAACAGAAAGACCAGATAAACTAATAATAGAACCTCCATCTAAAAAAACTGTAAAAATCTATGAAAAAATAACCAAAGAACAAGCTTTCGCATTGAAAGAATATTGGGAATCAAAGAATTTTTCAGGATTTAATGAATATATTCAAAGAACAGGTTCAAAAATAAATGTTTTAGAAGCAATTCAAATTATTAAAAATACTCAATTTTCAGTTAAATTAGAATTAGAAAATTTTTCAGGAGTTTTCAAAGGAAAATTTTTTGGTAATGGAGTTGGAAAAAATAAAAAAGATGCAAGAAAAAATGCTTTAAGTCAAATTATTGATCAATTAATTCAAAAAAATTTATTAGTTAATATAGATGATAGTCAAATGGAATGTATTAATAAAATTCTTCAAGAAAAACATAAAAATTCAAATAATTATAATAATAATAATTATAATAATAATTCAGGCAACATTATATATATAAAAGATGATGAAAATTCAAATAGAAAGAATTATTCTTTAATTTTACTAGAAAAAGATATTAAATTAGAATATTTTAGACAAATGCAGAAAAATAAAGACATTGATGATAATTTAAAAAAAATACAAAATTATTCAAAAACATTACTCGAAGGAAAAATTGATGATAATGAAAAAATAAAAGCAATTCGAAATTTATGTGATTTATTAAAGAATAAATTAGAATGGAATGATATTTCTTATATTTGGTATCAATTTATAATTAAAGGTGATAAAGAACATTTAGATGATATTTTAAATATCTTATTTTCAAAATCAAATGCTGAATTTATCAATCAAGAAATTAAAAAAGAAATTTTAGATAGTTTTATATTTTTAATTCCTTATGTAAATACATGGAAAAAATTGCAAGATTTAATAGAAACTTTTTTCAAAAACGTAAATTACTATAATGAAGATATTCTTTTTACAGATTATTATTGTAATTTTAAAAAAAGTTATCATGTTGAAATGTTAAATATATTATATCATTTATTTAGAAGTGAAGTAAATTCAAATTTAATAAATTTAATTAATCCTCTTGAAATTATTGGAACTTTACAAATTAATAGTTCAAAATATGGTCAAGAATTTTGTACTTTTCTTCCTTTAATAAATGCAAATTATATAAAGAAAGTTAATAAAGAAATGAAGAATAAATGTATTTCAGAAAATGAAATTGTCTCAATAGAAATAAATAAAAATAAAAAGGAAATAGCATTAATAACAAAAATAAACAATGATTTAATAGTAAATCTTCAAAAAAGCCTTTCAAAAAATCCTGAAAAAGTAAAATTCGAAAATATAAAAATCCAAAAAATATTAAATTTATATTCATATCAAAAAACTTTAGAATGTTTTAAATTATTTTGTATCAATGATGGAGATATTTTATCAAATGAATTAAGACAAATAATAATGGGTTCATTCACAGGCTCATTTGATGCAAATTTATTAAGAGATTTAGCTTCAAAAAAATTATTTGAATTATCATCTGGATTTAAATTATCAAATCAGTCTTTAAATAAAAGTCAAATTAATGCAATTCAAAAAAGCTTAACTGAAAGATTAACTTTAATAGTCGGTCCTCCAGGAACTGGAAAAACTTTATGTGGAGTTGAAATTATTTGTGAATATATTAGATTACAAAGATTAAAAATTCAAGAACAAAGAAAAAAAATATTAGTTTGTACTGAAAGTAATTATGCAATTGATATAATTTATACTTATTTAAAAGACAAAGACAATATTTTAATTTATAAATTTTCTTCGAAAGATGATTTAAATTATGAAATTATAAAATCAAATATTTCATCATCTGAAATTATTTTATGTACAAATATAGATAGTTCAAATAAATTATTTAAAATTATTTCATTTCCTTTTGTTATTATTGATGAATGTTCTCAAAGTACAGAATTAAATACTATAATTCCATTATTACATCATTGTGAACAATTAGTTTTAATAGGAGATAATAAACAACTCCCAATAAATATAGTTTCAAATGAATCAAGTAAATTAGGTTTAAATAAATCTTTATTTGAAAGATTATATGAATTTCAAATTAATACTTGTATATTAGATACTCAATATAGAATGCATAGTTCATTATTTGAATTTTCAAGTAGGGAATTTTATGATAATAAAATTGTAAGCGGAATAAGTAATGAAAAGAGAGTTTTATCTAAAATTAAATTTCCAAATCCAAATTATAATATTATGTTTATCAATGTTAGTGGAAATGAACAATTTGATAAAAATTGTAATTCAATATATAATGAAGTTGAAGTAAATAAGGTATTAAATTTATTAAATAAAATTACAAGTGAAATTAATGATAAAAGTATTGGAATTATTACTCCTTATGATTCTCAAAAAAATAGAATTAAAAAGGCTATTTTCGAAAATAAAATATCTGAAGAAAATATATTTGTAAATAATATTGAAGGTTTTCAAGGAATAGAAAAAGATATTATTATAGTTTCTTTAGTTAAAAATAATGATTATAGTAAATTTAATTTTGTTAATGATCCAAGAAAAATTAATCTTTTGTTAACAAGAGCAAAATATGGGTTAATAGTTATCGGAGATGAAAATTATTTGAAAAATAATTCTTTCTGGAAAAAATGGTTTGAATTCGTTAAAGAAAAAAATTTAATCTAAAACATTATTTCTTTAATTATTATTATTATTAATATATTAAAATAACTTTATATAATTATATTTTTTTAAAATCTAGAAATTTAAAAAGAAATTTTTAGGCTTTTTAAATTCTTTTTTTATTAATGAATGTTAAACTATATAAATGTAATTTTTTTTTAAATTTATCTAAAATAAAATAATGAGGATTTTAAAAGAACTAGTTGTATTTCATTATGACGATAAATTTTATGATCCAAAGTCTTTAATTGGGAAATTTATTTATGAAATTGAATCAACTTTACATAATGAAGATTTATTTCTCGAAAAAATATCCTCAATTAAATATTGGGATTTACCAAAATTATCTTTATGGTCTTTTTACGATATCTTAAACTATATTGATGATCTTTTATCCAAATATAAAAATGATATTGCCAATGAAAAAACAGAAGAAAAAGTTTTAATACTTTTAACTTTTTTAAAACTAATTTTAAACAATTGCCTAAATAAAGATATTTTTTCATCATTTGATAATTTACAAGAAATCTTTTTTAGAACTTTTGATATTCACATTAAAAATGAAATATTAGATGTTTATACTTGTTTTGTTGATATAAAAAAATCAATGAATGCTTGTTTTATGGATTTTGAAGATTTTGGTTCAGTTTTAGTTCCTTTCAGGCAAATAATAATTGATATTCTTTTAAGAAGTGATTTTGATATTTCTGATAAAAATATTTCTGAAATGGAAAATTTATTAAAAATTATCCAAAAAGATTGGAAAAAAATGTTAAATGAAAAAAACCAAAGAATTGAAATTAAAGAAAGATTTATTAAAGAAGTTAATCCTTTTCCTTTATTTAAAATAATAATAGAAGAAAAAAAATCTTATAATTCGATATTAAATTTTCCAAATAATCAAAATGAATATGATTATTATACAAAATATTATGAAAACAGTATAGATGTAGATTTAACAAAATATAATAATTCAGTAAATAAATATTTACTTAAAGAAGAAAAATATTATACGATGATGGTAAATTCTTATTTGACTTTAGTTTCAGAATTAATTACTTCTAAAAGAGAAAAAGAAATAAAAATGAGAGAATTAGCAAAATTTATTTTAACAATGATAAACTTTTATATTACATTTACTCAAAAAAGAAAAAAGCAAACAATAATAATTACAGAATATTATATTGAGAAATATTTAAAAGATGTTTTATCAATAATAACATCTAAAAATTCTTTAGAAATGAAAATTATATTTTTAAACTCTTGTATAAGTTTTATGAATAATTTAGATGGATATGAAAGTATACTTTTTCAAAATGGATTATTTCATTCAATTTTAAGTGATTTAACTCATCAAAATGAAGATAATTTTGAAGTATTATCTTATGAAGAATCTATTGATCAAAATTTTTTCAATGCTGTTGTTGTTTTTTTATATAAAACTTCTTCTTTTAAAGAAATACCAGTTTATTTTTTAAATAAAGTTCTTGAAGTTCCAAAAAATAATGTTTATCCATATAGATTAGATAATGTTATTTATTCTTTAAAAAAAAAAAGAATTATTGATGAACCTACTTTAAATGGCTTAATATTACCAAGATTAAAATATGAATTAAATAATATTTTTATTCCTGAAAAGGATTTAAGTTATTTAGATAAAAATAAAAATTTTCATCCACCTTCAATTTTAGAAAGAACTACTTTAATATCAAAATTATTTAAAATATTATTTAAAATTTTTGAGCAAAATACTACTTTAAATCAATTAAGAAATTTAGAAGAACCATTAATGGATATTGTTTCTAAAGTATTAGAAAATGAAAATTTGATTAAAAATGAAGTTTTTAATCTTCTTCTTTTTTGTTGTGTTGAATTTGAAATTAAAGTTTTTAATTTTTATCCTTCAAAAATTCCACAATATATTAATAAAGGATATATTGATATTTTATTTAAATTATTTCAAAAAGGAATTCCTAAAATGAATGGTTGTTTAAACTTAATTTTCCAAATGTTATATACTATATCTTTACATCAAGAAGGAAAAAAATATTTATTAAAAGATGATAAAACTAAGAATTTAATTAATTTTATTTTTGATAATTTAAATAATAATATTGATGATTTTTTACATTATGATTTATTAAGTGTTAATGAATTATTAGAAGAAGAATTTTATTCTCCTTATATTGCTTTTGTTAGAATTGAAGATATTAATAATGTTTTAATTCATTTTTATAATAAATTAAATGAATTAATTCTTAGCATTCAAAAAAAAATATTTGAAACTAAAATTATTATTCAAGATTCTTTAAAACCAAATCAAACTTCATATAAAATTTCAAAATATTTTCAATTAATGTCTCAATTTTTTATGGCAATGTCAAATGAAGATAAAGTATTTTTAGAAAATAAAGTCAATGTAAATTTATTTGAAGTTATGAATACTTTTTATGATACAATATTTAATTTAACTTCTCTTCTTTATTTTAATACTACAATATTAAATAGTGTTATTGTTAAAACAATTGGTTTATCAGATCCAAATTCTTTTCTTAAGAAAATCAGTGAAAAATTTAGAAATATAATTTCAGAACTTGAATCAAAAGAAAATAATTTAAGTAAAATTCAAAAAGTAAAAATTTTATCTTCTTTAATTAAAGTAATAGAATTTAGTTCAAAAAAAATATTCCTTGACTTAAAAGATAAATCAATAATATTAAATTTAAGTTATCAAATATCAAAAATGATTACAATATTAATAGAAAATCAATCTAATTTATCTATATATATGGCTCCAATTAATGATTGTATTTTAATAATAAATCAAAAATATAATTTTAAATTTTTATCTCAAAGAATAAATCCAATTTTAAGGAATTTATTAGTTAAAAATTCACAAGATTTTCTTTGTCAAAATTTATCTCAAGTAGTAAATCCTCAATTAACAATAATTGATGAAATTAATTATAAAGATATATTATTTCCAATTGATTTTACAAAAAATTTAAGAGTTGAAATAATTGAAAGACAAAATCCTTATTATGGAGAATTAATAGATTCAGAAACAAAATTATTACTTATTAATTTGCCTATTTTTGATTATTTTGTTGCTACAGGAAAAAAAATTAAATCTAAAGGTTTATATGATTTAAAAGAAAATGATGTTGAAACTTTAGAAATTTATATGAATTTATCTTATGAATTATATGAAATTGTTAAAAATATTAGAAAAAGCTGTGTTGAACAAAATGATGATCTTAATACTTTAATTAAATATATTTGTATATTAAATAATTTGAATGCAATAACAAGAGGAAAAAATTTTTCTTGTTTTGTAATTTTTTATTTTATAAAATATGGTGGAATAAAAGTTTGTTTAGAAATGTGTAAAGATATAATAAACATAAGTAAAAGATTAAATGAAAAAAGTGATAAAGCTCCTTTAGTAATTTTACTTTTAATAAAAAATTTATGGAATATTATTTCTTCTTTAATTCTTTCTATTATTGAATATGAATTTGAAAAACAAGAAGGATTTTATTTAATTTTATTAAGAGAAGGAGATTTTATTAGTAATTTTGATTTACAATGTGAATTAAGTGTTTATGTTAAATTTATTATTTTATCTGATATAATTGATGTTTTCTTTTCTGATTCTAATAATAAAAATGTGTATAAAGAATTAGAAAAATTCTGTTATTCTTTTTATCAAAATATTTTCAATATTATTGATAAAAGTTTAAATAGTTATAAAAGTTTAATTGAAGGAAATTCAAATAAAAGTTATGATGATATTAGAATTAAAGATTTAGAATTAAGTGGATTTAAAAATTGGGCAATTATTCAATGTTTACAAGAAGGAATTAACAAGAAAGAAGATATTATTGATTATTTGAGTAAAAAAAATGAAGAAATGGAAGAAAAGGAAAGGAAAAAAAAAGAAAAACTAGAAGAAGAGAAAAAAGAAGAAGAAAAAAAAGAAGAAGAGAAAAAAGAAGAAGAAAAAAAAGAAGAAGAAAAAATGAATATTGATAATAATATTGAAAATGATAACAATAATAATTTAAATATAGAAAATAATAATGAAAATGAAAGAATTAGACTAATTGAAGAAGGAAATAATAATCAAAATGAAGATAATGATAATAATATAGAGAATGATAATGATGATGATAAAGAAGAAACAAAATTAAATCCAATATTAGCAAAAATATCAGAACTTCCTTTAATTCCAAAAAATCGTGAAATTGAAAAAAAAAATTCTGATGAAATGGAAATTGATGATGAAAAAAAAGAAATAGATACTTCATTACATAAAAACTCAAATATATATTCTCAAGATAATTTTCTTAACAACTTAAAGTTTTTAATTGAAAAAATGGATGAAGATTTACCTTCTGATTTAAGAATATTAAATATAAGAAAAATGAATATTGAATATAGATTTAAAGAATTAATAAATGAAACTCAAATTCTTCCTTATTTAAATTCTCTTAAAATAAAAGAAGAAAATTTAGAAAATAAAGAAGAAGATTATAAAAAAAAAATGTTTTTCAATTATTTAATTTCTAAAGAAAAAAATAAACATGAAAAATTAAATGATGATAAATTAAAAAAAATATCTGATTATATTCAAAATAATAGTTTAATTAATAAATACTTTTCTGATATTGAAAAAATCTCTTCTATTAAATCAAAAGAACAAAATGTAATAATATTAATTCAAAAAATTTTATATGAATCTTATTTAACTTTATATTTTTGTTTTTCATATGTTTTAAATGCTCAATTAAAAGAGAATAAGAAAAAATACTTAGATATATTTTTAAATTTATTAAATGAAGAAAAATCAAAATATATAAATGAAGCAATTTTAATTTTATTTTTAAGTACAATAACTCAATTTTTTAATGATAAAGAAACTGATAATATATTAATAAATGAATATATTTTACAAAAAGGTTTTTTAATCAAATTATTAAAATTAAAATATAGTGATAATAAAGTTTTTCCAAATATTTTTCAAAATAAATTTAAATATTTAGTCACATTAGATGAATGTTTTAAACTTTTCATTTATAAAATATTTTTCAATGAAAAATCACATTCAAATTTATTAGAAGGAGTAATAAAATATATTATAGCAAATGTAAATGAAAAAAACAATGAATTAGATTTAAATGATTTTATTGATTTATGTTCAGATTTTATTAACATAGATTATCAAATATTTGAAAATATAATAAAAAAAATATTTATAATAGTTGAAAAAGAAGATGAAGATGAAAAAAGAAATTTTATTTTAAGATTAAAACCAGAATATTTAAAATCTGTAAATTCAATTGGAGATGAATTAAGACATAAAGATAATGAAGATGGTATAATAAAAGATTTGAATAATATGAAAAATAATAATTTAGAAGATTTACATTCTCCAAATCAAAATCCAACAACTGCAAATAATATTATTAATACTAATAAAAGTGGAAATTTATCTTCAAAAAAGAAAACAGAAGATCAAATGTCAAAAATAAATCAAATTTTTTCTGAATCAAATGTTTATATAATAAATACTTTAATTAAACATATTTGGAAAATAAATTCAGAATTAGAAAAAGAAATTGATTCAAAAACAAAAAATCCAAGTTTTAGAAAGCATTTAATTGATATTGATACAGCTTTAATATCATTAATGTCATTAATTCATTCATTTCCATCTTTAATATCTATATTATTAAAATATCATAATAACAAAAAAGTATCATTCATAAGTTATTTAATTCACAATATTTTTTATACTTTGAATTATTATCATAATTCAATTATGGTTCCTTCACATATAAATTCAAATAATGAAATATTAGAAAGTTTAAGTAGAGAAAAAGATGAATGTACAAAAAAATATTCTTCAATAGCAAATTCACATCAAAGTGTTTATGAAGCTTTTAGGAATAGTAATATTATATCTTTTTTATCTCAATCTTTATGTTATAAAAGAAGAAATATGAATGAAGATGAAATATTTTTAGTAAATAAATGCCGTAAAAAAATATTAAATGAAATAAACACAATAATGACAGAAATAACTAAAAAAAATATAAATGAATTTAATCAAATACCATTAAATCCAAATGCTCCATTAAATAAAAATATAATATTATATAAAAATTGTATATTCATATTATATTCATTAACAGAATTTTATGAAGAAAGTGATATTTATTCTCAATTTAATCCTTTTGAAATAGCAAAATTAGTATTTTCAAAAGAATTTGACATTATAAAAAATATATGTTTAATTATGAAAAAAATGAATGTAAACACAAATAATTCTCCTTATCACAGAATAGGAGCAATGTACTTAAGTGAAGTATTTAAATTTATAAGAATAAATTCACATTTTAAGAAATCAGCAACAATAATAAATAATTCAAATAATGCATCAAATAATTCAATTGAAGAAGATAATTATACTATAGAATTAATAAATGAAAATGAAGAAGATGAAGAAATGGAAGAAAATGAAAATGAAGAAATAGAAGAAAATGAAAATGAAGAATTAGAAGAAAACGAAGAAGATAATGAAATGTATTATTCAGAAACTAGTAGTGAAGAAATGGAAGATGTTTATATTGATGAATTAGATAATAATAATAATATTAGTGATTCATCAGGAGAAAATTCTTCAAATTCAGATAATAATCAAATTATTAATGTTTTACAAGATGAAAATGATGATCATGATAATATTGAAGGAAATGAAGAAGAAGAAGAATTTGAAGATGAAGAGTTATATGATGAAGAAGAAGATAATGATAATTTACCTCCTGAACAAGAAGAAAATGAAGATGAAGATAATTTTAATGATGTTAATAATGAAATTGCTATTCATTTTGAAGGTGATTATAATATTAATAATTATAATGGTAATAATTCTGAAAGTATTGTTTCTAATAATAATAATAATGATCAAAATGAAGAAATTAGAAGATTTGGTAATTATATTATAGGAAACAATGATATTGTTGTTTTATCTAATATTGAGCATGAACATAATCATATGTTTTTTAATGGAGGAAATTATAATAATAATTTAAGAGAAGATGAAGTTTTATTTTATAATCCATTTTTTGAAAAATCAGAAAATTCAAATAATATTAAAAATGATATTAATATTTATTTTGAAGAATCTTTAACTTTTCCATTTTTAATTTCTAGAATTCCTAATAATAATGGATTATTTGAATTTTATCATACTAATACTATTATTAGTGTTTATAATAAAATTAATAAAAGTTATGTTGAAAAGTTAACTAATGTTTTTTTATATAAATATTTATTTCCAAGTACTTTAAATAAAAATAAAAGAAATTTAAATTTTGTTCTTACTGGTTATCAAGAAAAAATTATTAATCATTTTAATAAAGAAATATATAATAAATGTGCTGATAATTCTAATTCATTTTTTAATGCCATAGGTCAAGAAGAAAGATTAATTGAAAAAAATATGGTTAATTTAGTCAAGAATAAATTAACTAATGGAGATTTTATTGTTTTTGAAAAAGAAGAGAAAAAAAATAAAAAGGAAACTCCAAAAAAAAATGATAATGAAAAAAATAACAATGAAGAAAAAGATAAAAATAAAGATAAAGAGAAAGAAAAAGATTATATTGAAGAAGAAACTTTAATGCAAATTCCAGAAGATTTAAGATTAGAGTTTTTAAATTTTAGACCAATATATGAAAGAGACAATTCAGAAAGACAAAATAATGAAAATCAAAATAACATTAATAATGATAACAACAATTTGAATAATAATAATAATTTACCAGTTTTAAATGAAGATAATAATAATGAAAATAATGAAGAAAAAGAAAATAATAATAATTTATCGAATAATGATAAATCAGAAAATAATAATTTACCTGATATTTCAAATAATGAAATTAATAAAAATAATAATAATAATAATAATAATCCAGTTAACAATCGTGAAAATAATTTCCCAGAAAATATTTTAAATAATAACTCAAATAATAACGAGAATTCTAATCAAATTAATAATGATAATAATAATAATAATAATGATAATAACATTAATAATAATAATAATAATAATAACATTAATAATAATAACGATAATAATAATAATAATAACAATAATAATAATATTAATAACAATAACAATAATAATAATAATAATAATAATAATTTATATTATGAATATCAACAAAATGAGAATAATGAAATATTTGATAGTCAATTTCTAGATGAATGTCCACCAGAATTAAGAGAAGATATATTAATAAATTTAGAGCCTAGTTTATTACCTCTTTTATCTCCTGGTTTACGAGAAGAATATAATAGAGCTTTAGGAAGACATGATAGATATTATTTATTTCCAAGACAATTTGAAGGAAGAATATCTTCAAATAACCATAGAAATATTAAAAAAAAAAGTATTAAATTACAAAAATATTCTTTTAAAATAGAAGATATTTTATCTCAGTTAAGACATAATAAAGAACATTCAACTTATATATTAAATTTATTTGATGATGATTTTATTGAAAATATTTTAATATTTAATATTAAATTTGTTTGTGATTCTCAACCAAGATATAGATTAATAAATAATCAATATTGGTTATTACTTAATCAATTAATTCAAAATGTTCATTTAAGACATAAAATATTAGATTTATTATTTATTTTATGGATTTGTGATTCAATGAAAATTGAAGAATTAAGTAATAAAAAAGAAATATTTAGTAAAAATTCTTTGATTCGAAATTTAAATGAAATTTTTATTAAAATGAAACTCCCAGAAGATTATTTCTTTGATGATTATGACCAATTTATTCAAAACTTTTGTGTTAATTATCAAAAAGAAATGAAAAAATTATTTTTACAAACTACTTATAATGAAAAAGGAGAATATGTTTCTTTACAAAATAAAAAAGTATATTCAATTACAAAAAATGCTTCTTCAATAAGAGATATATTAAATATTACTTTTGAAGATGGAGAAAATGTTTTTAGTAATTTATTATGTTTAATGTTACTAAATAGTAAAAGTGATATAAAAAAGATATTTGCAATAAAAATATTTACAACAATAACTCAAAATTTCTTTAATAAAGATTTTAAAGAAGATAAAAAAGAAAATAATTTAATGAAAAATTATGATAATACATTACATATATCAACAAAAACAATAGAGAAAGTAATAGATTTATATTATAATTTTGGAACAGAACTTCAATTAAATAAAGGTTATAGATCAAATAATCCAACAGGACTTTTATGTGAAATGATTCAAGATCATTCTTTTTATAAATTATTATTATCTGTTCTTTTAAATCATATTGAAACTTTAAATGAATTAGTTGGAAAAGAAATGGATAATTTTTTCACTCATCAAAAAATTGATATTAATTTATATGGAACTCCTTTGCCTGAAATAATATTATTTAAATTTGTAAAATTAGTTAATTCTCTTAATGATACAATTAATAAAAAATATAATGATAAACAATTAAAAAAAAAAGGAAGTGAATTAAAAGAACAAATGAATAAAATATCATCAATAAGAAAAGAATTACAAAATCAATTAAAAAGTTTTATTAAAAAAATAAATGAATTATTATTTAAATGCTGGGAAAAATTAGATCAATTATTATTTGAAATAAGTAAAATATTAAAAGAATCTCAAAAAACAATTGTACCAAAATTAAATAGATTAATTCCATATTTAGAAGCTTTTATAACTTTATCTCATTTACAATTATTATCAGATGGAAATGACATAAATAAAAATGCAAATATATTTGTAGTAGAAAAAGAATATAAATCATCTCCTCATAAAACACCTCAAAAAAATAATTTAATACAAATGTCTCCAAATTCAAATAATCCTTTTTATTCATTTTCTTTTGTTGAATTTTTTTATAGATTTTGTGAAAAAAATAAAAAAGTAATTAATTTAATATTATGTCGTTATCCAAAAATGTTTCCAAATGAATTGCTTATTAAAATATCAAATTTCTTAGATTTAGAAAACAAGAAAAAATATTTAAAATTTGAGTTAAAAAAATTAACAGCATCAAGAGGACATTTAAATATAAATATTCGTAGACATACATTATTTAGAGATTCATATGCTCAATTAAGATATAAAAGTCCAGAAGAAATAAGAGGAAAAATAATAATACATTTTAATGGAGAAGAAGCAATTGATGCAGGAGGAGTAAAAAGAGAATGGTTTACTTTATTATCAAAAGAAATGTTTAATCCAGGCTATATGTTATTTACTTTAGCTAAAAATGATACTACTTTAACTATTAATCCTGATAGTGGAAAATATAATGAGGAACATTTAGCTCAATTTACATTTATTGGTAGAATAATGGCAAAAGCTATTTATGATGGTTTAATGTTAGATTGTTATTTTACTAGAACTTTTTATAAATTAATAACTGGAACTTCATTAAATTATCATGATATGGAAGATTATGATCCTGAAATTTATAATAATTTAAAATGGTTACTTGAAAATGATTTAACTGGAATTGATACTTATTTAACTTATTCTTATACTCATGATAATTTAGGACAAATGGAAATTATAGATTTAATTGAAAATGGAAGAAATATAGATGTTACTGAGGAAAATAAATTTGATTTTGTTCAAAAATTATGTTCTTCAAGATTATATGATACAATTAAACCACAAATAGAAGCTTTTTTAAAAGGATTTTATGAAATAATTCCTCAAAAATTAATTTCTATATTTAATTATCGAGAATTAGAATTAGTTATCAGTGGTTTACCTACAATTGATATTAAAGATTGGAAATTGAATACAATATATGAAAATTATAATGAAAGTTCTCAAATTATTGTTAATTTTTGGGAAATTATTGAAAGTTTTGATAATGATGAAAGAACTGAATTTTTACAATTTGTAACTGGAAGTTCAAAAGTTCCTATTGAAGGTTTTTCTGCTTTACAAGGAATTGGAGGAGTTAATAAATTTAAAATTAGTAAAAGTTTTGATCAAAATTTTGAAAGATTACCTACTGCTCATACTTGTACTAATCAATTGGATTTACCTGAATATCCTAGTAAAGAAATTTTGTATGAAAGATTAACTTTTGCTATAAAAGAAGGAAAAACTGGTTTTGGGTTCATTTAATTAGTTTTATTATTTTTTTTCCTCTTTTAGTTCGTTTTGTTTTTTATAAATTTTTAAATTTTAAATATAATTTATGAAAATAAATATAATATATATAATTATTTTTTTTTATTTTTTTTATATAATGTTGTTAAGAACTTTTATTCTTTTTTTTTTTTAGGCTTTTTTTTTCTCTAAATTTTTTAAATTTGCTACTAGAAATTCTAATGTTTCATCACCATGATCAATTTCATGTTCTTCATTCATTTCAAAATTAGCTAACATTAAATTAGCATATTTTTTATAATTTCTAATATGTTTTTCAAAAGATTCTTTTATATATTTAACGTAAATTTCAAAAAATTCTTTAAAAGCATTAGGTTTATTATCTAAAAATTTACTTTCTTTTAAAACTAATCTACTAAATCTTGTATCATCATCCACTTCAATATATAATTTAAAATCTAATAAATTTCTTATATTTTCATTTTCATAAATAAAATACCCTTGAACAATAACTAAATGAATTTTATTTGGATCAATTTCTAAATAATTGTCAATATAAGTATAATTATCATAATCATAATGAGGAATTTTAATTTTTTCTCCATTACTTAATTTTTTTAAACAATCATATAATTTCTCATAATCATAATATAAAGGATTTGTTAATTGAGTATATAATTTTTTTCTTTTTTTAGGATATTCAAATATATCCTCATCATTTAAACTTTTATCTTTATATTCTACTTTAAAAAAATCTTTTTCATCTATTATTAAAATATTAGGAACATTTTTTTTACAATAATTTGCTATTTTTGTTTTTCCAGAAGCTTGTCCTCCACTTAAACCTATAAATCCTATTTTTTTGTCTTTAAATATCATTGGATTTAATTTCCCATCTATTATTTCAAAACTTTGCTTTCTTATTTTAATTGGACTTTTATTTATTAAATTTGTATTTATTATAAAATCCATTTTTTGTAACGATAAATTAATTATTTTATTAAGTTTAATATTTTTTTTCTTTTTTAAAAAAATATTTAAATTTTTTCTCCATGATTTTTTTAATTTTTATTTTATAATGGATTATATATTTCTTAATTTTTCTGATTATTTAAGTAGAATTGGGTTTTTGACTAATTCAAATATACAAGATTTTGGAAAAATATTTTATTCTTTAAATCTTCAAACTGAAAATACGACTTTAACTAATTCATCAGATAAATATTTAGATTCTTCTTTAATTAAAGATAAAGTTTCTTCTTGTATTGTAGAATTTTTAAATTTATTAAATAATGATAGAAAGAAACTTTTAGGCTTAAGTTTATTTTCTAAATTTTGTGAAATAAATACTGAACAAAAAATAGATAATGCAAAATTTTTATTAACTAAATATAAAACTTTAAAATTAATTCCATATTTTTGGAAATGGAGAAAAAATATTTTATCAAACAAAAATAATATTTCAACACTTTTTCAATCACAAACAAATAATATAAATTCAACAAGAATTTCAAATAATAATATTATTAATTCAAGTTTTAATGATTTAACAATAAATAAAAATAATATAAACTCAGTAATAAAAAATCAAAAAAATTTAAGCACAGATTCTTTGTCAATTAAAAAGCAAAAACAAAAAGAAAAAACTTTAACTTTATCATCAAAAGAACAAGAAGAATTAAAAGAATGTACATTTAAGCCAAAAATAAATAATTATAATCCATTTACAAATAATTCTCAAATAACAACTTCAAGTAAATCAAAAGGAATAAATAAACAAATTATAGATAAATTATATTTAGATAATAAAAGACGAAATGATAAAAGAAATTTAGAACTTCAAGCAAAAAATAAAAGAGATGCAAAAGAAAATACTTTTCAACCTTTATTAATTTCAAAAACGCCAAAAAATATAAATAATAATTTTGAAGAGAGATTAAAGAGTTTTGACAATCAAAAAAATACAAATTTAGAAAAATTAAGAGAAAATTATGAAAATAACTTTACTAATTTATGTACGTTTTCTCCAAATATAAGTAAAAGTCAAAAAAGTGTTTCAAGAAGTTTTTCTTCTGAAAAATTAATAAATTTACCTATTCATGAAAGATTATATAAAATTGGAGAAGAACAAAAAAGAAAAAAAATGTTAAAAGAAAAAGAATTTAATTTACAAATTAAAAATTCAGCTAATTTCTTATTAAATAGGAATAATGATAATTTAAATAATAAATTTAATTCTGTTGATTATAAAAAAATAGAAGAATTATATAATGATTATAAAAAAATGAAAAATAAATTATCTAAAAAAAGAGCTGATTTAGATATTGAACAAGGAATAACTTTTCAACCTGAAATTTATACTAATAGGAAATATTATGATAAAATTGATGTTGATTTTAATAAAAGAGAACAATATTATTTAGATAAAAAATTAGTTAATTTACAAAATTATCAAAATATTATTGATGAACAAAACAACAGTATTTCTTCTAGGAAAAAATATACTAAAAAAGAAAAAGAAGAAATTGCTAATAATATTATTAATAGATTATATAAAGAAGGAGTTCAAAAATATAAAAATAGAAAAAATTCATTAGATATTTATGAAAGAGAAAATAAAGGATTGACTGAAAAAAATTTTCATTATGATAATTATTTAAGTAATCAACAAGATAATTTTAGTTAAATTGGAATATTAAAGAAATGAAAAATAAATATTCAATAAGATATTTGTTTACATTTAATTTTTTTATTAATTATTTTATAAACTCAATTAATTATAACATAAATGTATAAGTAGAATTTTAATTATTATTTTTATTTTAATTATTCAAGGTTATATTTCTGAATTTCTTTAAAAAATTAAATAAATTATTATTTTTGATAAAAAGAAGATGAATCAATTCAGACTATATCAATGTTATTTTTCAGTATTTTTCTTTTTTTTTCAAATGAAAATTAATTCCAAAAAATAAATTAATATATAAAATATCCTTTCATTTAAATATTTCAAAAAAAAAAAAATAAAAAATCTAAAAAAGTCTTTCTAAAAGGAAAAATAAATTAAAAAAAAAAACATTAAAAAAAAATTAAAATAATAAAAAAATGGAACCCCCAAAATCAATAGTAAACATAAATGAAACAAAGCTTCCATTACCAGCAGCATCAAAGCCTCGTCCAATATCATCAAAGCCTCGTCCATTAACATCAAAGCTTCCTTCTCAAAAGAATCGTCCAATAACATCAAAACCAAATATTCCAAAAGCAAGACCTAAAAGTAGTTTAAATCCAAAAATATCAAATAATTTAAACAATCAATCTAATAAAATTCCAATAATAAATTATATCCAAAATGAGCATTTTAATCCTAATAATAATCAAAATGCAAATATGGATTTTAGAACAATAAGACCAACTTCAAATTATCAAAATTCTATTTTTAATAAATATTGGGAAAGCACAGCAATTGAACCTAAAAGTGCAATTATTCCTAAAATAATTAATCCTCCTTATTTACAAGATAATTACGCTGGAGAAGTTACTTTTGCTGAAAGAGTTTTAAATGGTGATAGAAATTTATATAAATTTACTCAAATTGATTGGACTAATAAAAATCCAAAAAGTTTTTTAACTCATGTTGGTGGAAGTGACTTTAATTTAAGTAATGCTGATACTAAATTTTCTAGTAGACCTAATTCAAGTTTAACTGCTATGAAAATTAATAGTAATGTTAGTAATATTAATAACTTTTTAAATAGAAATGTTAAAGGGAAAGAAAGACCTTATACTGCAATTGAAAGAAATATAGAAAAAAAATTGCCAAATGTAGAAAATACTGAAAATAATATTAAAGAAAAAAATATTATGGAAAAAGGTAAAAAATTAAGACCAACAACTGCAAATATATCTTCGAAACTTCAAAATAATTTAAAAGAAAATATTCCAACAGAAATAAAAGAAGAATTTCAAAAAGAAATAAAGAAAGAATATAATTATGATGATTCATTTTTTGATGAAGATGAAAATAATGATATAGTATATGAGAATTCAGATGAATTTCTTCAAAAGCAGAAAAATGATAAATATTATCCACATGTAGATTCATTAATGAGACATTATGCATTATTAAATGTTAAAAATTATTCAATAAAAACAGCACAAGCAGATACAGATTTATTAGAAATTTTTGATAGATCACAAAGAACAAATGCAGCTACTTTAGCAAAAGTAGGTGATTATGAATATTATACTAGTTATCAAAGAATTGGTTCTTTTATTGATTATTCTGAACATATGAAATGGGAAGATTTAAAAAATATTGAAACTCATATTAATCAAACTAAAAATAATGAAGTTAGTTTCCAAAGTAAACATAATATTCAACCTCCTAATAGACAAATTGCTTTAGTTAATGTTTGCCCTCATTTTAATGATCCTAATTCTATGTTTCATGGTTTTATGCCTTTTGAAAATGAAGGAATTAATTTAATTAGTGAAATTAATAAAGCTAATAGAAATTATGATCCTATTGATTTCTTACCTAAATATAATAATGATGATATATTTAATGAAGATTTATATAATGAAGATTTTGCTAAGTTAGTTGTTACTTCTATTAATAATTATAATAAATATTTATCTAGTTCTAAAATCACTGTGAATGATATGAAGAAATTTAATAGAGGAACTTTGAAAAAAAAAATTGTTTCAAAAATTAATTTTTCTTTTGAAGGATTATATAAAACATTACTTAATGATAATTTATCTGAAATAGAAGAATTATATTATGATACTTTAAAAAGAACTATAATGAATTATATTTTAAGATCACCACATGAAAGAAAAAGATTAAATATAGTATATTATCCTAGAAAAGTTTTACCTTCTTCATATACAATTGCACAACATGGTAGTTTTAATAGAAATAAATATAGTGAATGGGTTGAAAATTATACAAATGCTTTTAATTATTTAGAAAAAAATTTAAGTTTATGTAACATTGCAATAAGTGGTTTAATTGAATGGACACAATGTTTCAATCATATAAGTTTAATATATTTAAATAATTTAGATTCTTTAAAAGAAAAAGATAGTAATACAATTCAAATAGATGTTTTTTGTAAAATTGAAGAAGCATATATGCAAAAATGTTTAAGATTTTTAAGGGATATTTATTATAGAGGAGCAGTTTTAATATGTAAAAAAAATAAAGCTTTAAAAAGAAGAAAAATATCTAAACAAGGAAGATGGACTTTTAAAGGTTATATAAGTAAAAATGATGAAGGATATAATGATTTAAATTATGGAATGAATTATGAAGAAGAAATAGAAGATTTTTGGACTAAAATAGATTTTATTGATTTAGTTGATATTAGATTAATTCCAAGTAATATTGGTTTTTATCATTATATGATCAAAAAGAAAATAGATGTTTTAACCAGTGATTATGATGAAATGACAACAGAAGGAAAAATAAAATTAAATAATAGTGTCACTGCTTATTGTCAAATTTTTTTCAGAAAATTAACTGAAAAAGCTTTAAATGATTTTTGTGAATTTTTTGATAAATATCCTTCCAATGAAAGTATTATTAAAGAAATAGAAAAAGATCCTGAAAAAAATTTAAATTTTGTTTCTGATTTAAGATATACTGAAAAAGATATTAAATTACCTGAACTTTCAACTTTTAAAATAACTCCTTATGTAAATCCAATAATTTCAATTAGAACAAAATATGATAATGTTTATAATATAGTTAGATTAGAATATAATTTTGATCAAGTTAATGAAAAAATTGTTCATGTTATTGATGTTTTATGTTCTTTATTTAATTCTATTTGTACAACTCATTTTTTAGATTTTAAAAAAATTTTACCAAGTCAAAGAGAAAAAATAGTAAAAGAACATTCAAGTAAAATAAATGATTATTTTAATTCAGAACCAAATCAAAATAAAAGTTTTTTAGAAGAATATTATAAAAATGTATGTCCAAATTTAATTATAGAAGAAGTAGAAACAGAGCATTATATGAAAACATATTTATCAATAATATATCATAATGAAAGTTTCTTAAGTGATATAAAAAGTAAAATATATAGAAAAATAAAAGTACAATATTCTGAAATAGATGAATGTTTAAAAGTATTTGATCCTTTGAAAGAAGTAATAACAAATTCCTTTGATGAAACAATAAAAGCTTTTATTGATATATATAATCAAACTCCAGATTATTTAACATATATGAAATATTTAGATAAAATTCAAGTATTTGAAAATTATATTGATACTATTCCAGATAAATTACAATATTCAATGTTTGCAATTGATAATAGACAAACTAAAAAAGATTTAAAAGATAAATTAGAAGGTGATAAAACAACATTAATGAAAAGTTTAGAAGATGAAATTATTGGAGCATATGATAAAAATATAGAAAGATTTTCTCAATTATTAAAAATGATAGAAAAAAAATTAACAACTCCTCAAGAAGTAGTAGAAATGGAAAAAACAAAAATGAAAGTTTCATCAGAATATTCTTCAATAATAAGAGATTTTGAAGATTCATATAAAATATTTTTATTTTTAATAAAATCAGATGATATATTTAGTTTAGATATAATAAATAAAACAACAGAAGGAATAAGAAGATATAATAAATATAAACAAGAAAGTGAAAAAATAGAAAATATGCATCGTGCTCAAAGAGAACAAATAGAAGAAAAATTTGCAAAAGAAAAAGAAGAATTAGAACAAGATATAAATAAATATTTAGAAGAAATAAATTTATTAGATAATCAAACACATATTAATGAATATGGAAATGTAGTAGCAACATTAGAATATTTAGAAGATAAAACTCCTAAATTCGAAGAAAGAATAGAAAGAAATATAGAAGATGATGAATTATTACATGATTATAAAAATGAAGGTTTTGAAAATTTCAATTTAGCAAAAAATAAATTGAGTAAATTAGGAGTTTTATGGAGAAATATTCAAAGCTTTTATGAAGAAAGAAAAGTTTTAATTCATAATTTTTCAGAAGAAGTTGATATTGAACAATATTTAGAAACTTTTAAGGAAATTGATGCTATTGTTAGTAATAATAGAAGAGGTTTGAGAAAAGAAGAAGAAATTGTTGGAAAAATGAGTAAAATATTAGAAGATGATATTGAAAATATTAATACTTTTCTTGTTATTATTCATAAAGTTATTTTAAGCCCTAAACCTATGAATGATGATTTAAGAAAAGAAGTTATGGAAGTTTTAGAAAATAAATCTGTTGAACAAAGCTGTAGAGAAATTCTATTTACATATTTTTCAAAGAAGGATTAAATTGTTTTTTTTTTTATTTTTTATATTTAAATGAATTTTATATTATTTTTACTAATTTTTGTTTTTTTATTCTTTTGAATTTTTATTTTTTATTTTTTATTTTTTTTTATTTGAGATTTCTATATAATAATTACATTTTTATTTTATAATAATATAAAAATTAAAAATCAAACTTATAGTATTGTATCAAAATAAAATAAACATATTATTTAAATATTGAATAAACATTATTAGTTTATTTATATTTTATTAATTAAAAAAAATATTAATTTTCAAACATTGAATGATAATCCTTTTCTTTACTATAACAACTATTGATTTATGTTAATAATTATAAATAAACTTATCTTAAAAATTTATGGATTTAGTTTTTATAAAACTTCAAAATACCTTTTTGAAATCTATAATTAAAGTTAATATAATAATTTTTATTACTTATTTCAAAGATAAATGAATAAAGAATTAGAAAATAGAATAATTAATCTACAGGATAATTATAAAAAAATCAAAAAAGAAAAAGAAGAACTTCAAAAAAATTATTTAACTTTAAAAAAAGAACTTGAAAAAAAAGAAAAAAGTTATTTTCAAAATCTTCCAGATTTTAATTTTCAATGTAATTTACATTCAAAAATATATAATTCATATTGTAAAACTTGTCAAATGAATATTTGTGATATTTGTTCAAATCATTCATATCATCAAGTAATTTCTTTTTCAAATTTAGGAATGACAAATAATGAGCTAAAAGAAATGGAAATATTAATGAAAAATTTTGATGAAAATTTAAGAAAAATGGAAGTAATTAAGAGAAATATTAAATCTTTTTTTGATAAAGCTAAACTTATTAATTCTAATACATCAATTTTCGAAAATGATACAAAAAATAATTTTATAAAATTTTATATTGAATGGCTTGGAGCTGCAAATGAGAAAATAAAAGTAAATCAAATGATTAATGATATAACAAGACAATATTCCTCTAAACAATATGAAAAGAATATTTATTTAACAATGCTAGCAGAACAATGTAATTATTTCAATGATATGTATAATTATATGGAAGATATTGTTAAATTTGATAAGGATAAAATATTATCTTCAGATGAAAGAAACCTTTTAAGTATTGCAATGAAGAATAAAATAAGTAACAATATGAGTGCAATTAGAACAGTATCAGCATATCTCAATAAAGAAAAAAGAAAAAAAAAATCTGATTATCTTCCATATATCATTGAGTATAAACAAAAATTAATGATAGAATTAGAAGAAAATTGTTACAAATTTATTGAAGTAATAGATTTATTATTGCCAAAAGCAAAAGATGATCAAAGTAAAGTTTTTTATTATAAAATGAAAGGTGATTATTATAGAAAAATGGCTGAAGCAGAAGAAGGAAATTTAAAAAAAGAAGCAACTGAAGGAGCAAAGAAATCTTATGATAATGCATTACAATATATAAAAACTCTCAAAATAATAGATCCTATAAGACTTGGTTTATTTTTAAATCTTTCTGTTTATTATTATGATACTTTAGAAAATCATCAAAAAGCAATTGAAATTAGTAGAAATACTATAAAAGAAAGTGAAAAAGATTTGAAAAATGCTGATGAAGAAGATGATGAAATTAAAGATGCAATCTCAATTATTAATATAATAAAAGAAAATTTAACTATGTGGGAATCTGAATTATAATTTATTATTTTAAAAAAATAAATAAAAAAGAAATTTCTAAATATTAATTAGAATGAACAATAAATATATAAAAATTAAATAACATATTTTGATTTGAAAATAAGAATTGAATATTTTTATTTTTTTTATTAATTATTCATATTGTTAACCATAATGTTAAATATATTAAAAAAAATTTCTTCATTATTACTATTTTTAATTATTAATACTAATTTTAAAAGATAAATCATAAATGATAAATAATATTTGGGAAAAATATTCAAAAGAAGAAACACTTAAAAATGATAATATAAAACTATATAAATGTAAAAATAAAAGAACACAAAAATATGTGATTATAAAAGAAATGAATAAAATTTCTTATAAAACTCAATATTTAAATGAAACTCAGATAATGAAAATTGTAAATTCAGAAAATAAGATTTCAATAATAGAAGAATTTGAAGATGAAGAAAATTTTTATATAATAATGGAATTATGTGTAATTGATTTAGAAAAATATATAAATGAAATAAGAGGAAATGTACTTTCAATTGAAGAAATTAAAATAATTTTACTTCAAATAAATAATGTATTTAAAAAATTGGAAGAGAATAAAATAATTCATTCTAATTTAAAACTTTCAAAAATATTATTATCTTTGGATAAAATAGATAAAATAAAATTTAAATTATCAAACTTTTCATCATTAAAAAAATTAAATAAGGATAAAATGTATATAAAAAATATAAATAATAAATTAGAAACAACACCTCCTGAAATTTTAGAAAAAAATTTTATATGTAATAAAAGTGATATATGGAGTTTAGGTATATTAATATATTATATGATATTTAAAGAATATCCTTTTAAAGGAGATAATATTAAAAGTATTCTAGAAGATATTCAATCAAAACAATTAAAATCAACAAAAAATATTATTTTAGATGATTTATTATCAAAAATGTTAACAATTAATATAAATAAAAGAATATCATGGGATGAATATTTTTCTCATCAATTTTTTCAAAATCAAAAATATGATATAAATAAATATAATGTTTTTTGTGAATTTCATAATTCAAAAATAAATAAATGTTATTGTTTTGATTGTAAAAAAAATATATGTGAATTATGTTATAATGAAAAACATTTATCACATAAAATAATTCCTTTATCACAAATTGGATTAACAAATTATGAATTAAACCAAATCCAATCTACATTAAATAAAATTGATAAAAAAATAAATAAAATCCAAAATATTAGAAATGACATTAAATTAATTTTGAATAAAATAAATGAAATAAAAGAAAATACTCAAATATATCAAAAAGAAAATACAAAATATAATTTCAAATTTTATTTTATTGAATATTTAAAATTTCTAAAACAAAAAATAAAAATAAAAGAACTGAATTCACAAATAAAAAATCTTAAAGAAATATATTCTTTTGATATGAAAAACACACAAATAACAAATTTAAGTTTAAAAAAAATAAAAATGGTAGAACCACATGATGATTGGATAAATTCAATATCAACTTTTCCATCAGGAAAAATAATATCAGTTTCTTATGATAAATCAATAAAAATATATGATAATGATTTAAATATAATACAATCAATTGAAAATGCACATGATAATGGAATTATATATGTTTATGTAAGAGATGAAAATAATTTTGTAACTTGTTCTTTAGATAAAAGAATAAAAACTTGGATTAAAAAAGAAAATAAATATATTTTAAATGATTTAATAAATAATGCTCATAATGCTAGTATAAGAAAAGTTATATTTTGTTCAAATGGAAATTTAATTTCTTGTTCAATTGATAAAACTATTAAAATTTGGGAAAAAAATAATGAAAATAAATATCAAAATAAAACAATATTATTTCATTATAATGGAATTTTTTCAATGTTATTATTAAATAAAAAAAATATATTAATTTCTTCTGGTGATGATGGAACAAAATTTTGGAATATAAATAATTATGAATGTATTAATTATATTGAAGAAGTAAAATGTGGAAATTGGAATTCAATGAAAACAATGGATGATGATAAAATTATAATTGGAGAAAAAACATATTTAAAAATAATATCTTTAAGTGAAAAGAGAGTTGTGAAAAATATTTTTAATAAATTTATTATTTATGGAATTTGTGTTATTGAAAATAAAGGTGTTAATATAATTGGAGGTGCTAGTAATGATATTAAAGTTTATAGAAATGATAATTTTGAATGTATACAAAGTATTGAAAATGCACATTATTATGATATTAGTGATATAATTAAATTAGATAATGGAAATATTGTTTCTTGTTCTTATGATAGAACAATTTCTATTTGGTCTTTTTAAATATATTTTTTATTTAAAATATTTTTGAAAAAATAATAATAATTAAAGTAATTTATAGTATTGAAAATTTCTCCAAAAATATCATAATTTCCCTTATATTAAATTAAAATATTTTTAAATTAATTTAAAAAAATTCATTGAATGAAAAAATCATTTAACAAAGATATTTTCAAATAATTTCAAAGATAAAGTTTCTAACTTATAAAATAATAATATAGATGATTATGATTAAACAATGAAATATAAATATAAGATGAAGATGAAAAAAATTTTTAATTATATATTAATTATTTTTCTTTACAAAAATATAAAATATTAAAAACTTACTTCATCAACGTTAAATGATTTTTTACATATAAAAAATGTTGAAAAAAAAGAACTAAAAATAAAATGCAAAAAAGAAATTACTTAAAACCAAATTATATATATTTAATGAATCAAAAAATATTAAAAACCCTTAATTTCTAATTCTAAAAATTTTAGTAAAATTCAATTCTTGAATATCCTCAATGTTGATATTTTTTTCACCATCAACAACAAATTTCCAATCATCAAAATCGAATTCTTCAAATAAATAAGTATAAGAAGAAGGTTGAGATTTAACATAAGCATTAACTTCAACACTTTTATCTTCTAAATAATAATAAGGTTTAATTCCAATTATTCCAGAACCAAGAACACCTTTTAATTCTCCTTTATATAATCCATTAATTTCAGTATTAATTGTAACATTTAAATTACCTGAAGTATGAATATCAATATCAAAATTATACATATTTTCATTTTTTATACCTTTCATATAATAAGAATATTTTAAATTACTTGCTATTGTTTCTAAGTTAACTGTAAATAATAATTGTTGATAATTATCATATACTTCAATTGGTTCAGATATTTTTTTCTGAATATCTAAATCTAAATCATTTGAATTTAAAGGTTCTAAATTATAAAATAGTCTATTGAATTCTTTATCTAAAGCATCTTTAATTGATTGATTAATAACTGATTTAAGGTTATTCCAACCATATTTAACATTAGTTTGAATTGTATTTACTGTATTATCAATTTTTGAAACTTGTTGAGTTAAAAATTCTTGAATATATTTTTGAACTTTTAAAGATTGATTTTTATATTTTTCTGTAAAAGTTCCAAGTTTTGTATATTCTTTAATTAAATATTCATATCTATAAAAATAATCATCCATTCTATTTGTTGCATCAACTAATTTACTTATAAAACTTTCTTCTTTTGTTCTTATTCCAATAAAATTTTCATTTGTTAAAACTGAATGATTAAATTCTTTATATTGTTTTTCAATTAATTTTATATAATCATTTATTTCATATATATTATAATCTTTTAAATTTCTTCTTTTTGGAGTATCTGATTTTTTAAATTCTATTCTAGTAATATTTTCACATTCTTTTGGAAGTTTATCTCTCATTTCTTCATCAAATTTATTTCCAACTGCCCAATTTAAAAGGTTCATTGTTTCATTTAATTGGGATTTGGCATTAGATACAACTTCTGATATATTTGTTTTTAATAATTCTTCTTCAACTATCTTTAAAGCATTAAAATAATCATAATTCGATAATGCGATTTCAACTTGTTTTTCCCCTATTTGAATTTGATAATCAAAACCTTCTCTTATACTTATAATTTCTTTTAAAAGGTAATCAGTAAATAATGTTTTAATTTCATTGACTTTATTTGGATTTAATTCAAAAGTAAATATATTATTGTAATTATTAACTATATTTAAATATTTATTATATTCATTTATTACTCCAGTCATATCTGAAGATGTTTGACTTTGGGATTTATATGATACTTTCTCTCTTATTAGTGAATTATAATTTGATAATAATCGACTTATTTCTTTTAAATCTGAATTAATATTTTTTTCATAATTTTCTTTAAACGAATCTAAAGCTAATTCATTTAAATATTCTTTAAAATATGAAGTAAGATTGGATTTAAAACCTTCAGGGAATGATTGAGGAAGTAAATCTAAAATTTTTTCATTATTTATTCTTGCTTTAAAATCTGATGATTTTAATTCTATTAATAAATTATTAATAAATTTATTAGGAATAAGATCTAATATTTCATCTTCAAAAATTGTTATTCTTTTATAAATTGTATTATTTATTTGAAGTGGAATAATTTCATTAAATTCTTCATTGATTGATCTATAAATAGTTTTTAATGTATCACTCAATCTCTTTGATACTGATTTTAAATCTGGAGATTCAAGTAATACTATCATATAATCTTTTATACTATTTATTTCTTCTTGTAAATATCTAAATTTATTTTTAATATTTGAAGAATAATCTTCTTCAAAAATTTTATTCATTTCAGAAATGACATTTCCTTTCATATAATCTGAAATTGTTTTATTAAATCCTTTAACAAATGAAGATTCAATATTAGAAGAAAATTCTAATTTTTCATCAATTAATCTTTTTCTTGCTTCATCTTGGAAAGTATTAATATCTTCATTTAAATTTTCAATAAAATCATTAAATTTGACTTGAATACCTAAATTATCTATTTCATTTTTTTGATTTGATTTAAAAATATCATTTAAATCTTTATCATTGTAAATTTCTTTGACTTTACTAAAGAAATTATTAAATACATCTTTTAAGTTATCATAAACTGAAATTTCTGTTATTTTCCCATTTTTTCCATTAAAAGTTTGAAATTCAGTGAAAGTTGAATTATATTGAAAATCAAGATAATTTAAATTTTCTTTATATATCTCTTCAATTTCTTTTTTTATAATTGATTGAAAGTTTAATAAATATTTCTGATATAATGAATCAATAGATGAAATCATTTCTATTTTTAAATTATTACTTATTTCATTTAAAGCATCATTAACTACATTATTAAAGTCATATTCATGATCTAAAAATTGGAAATTCTGAAAAATAGATAAAATATTAATTTTATCTTTTAAATTATTATAAGCATCATCAGTAATATTTCTATAAACTTCTTTCAATTGATTTTTTAAAGAGTCTTCTAATATTAATTTATTAAATAATGTATCAGAAAATGTTTTATAGAATTGTTCTATTTCTTCTTTTAATTCTTTATAATTAGTTTCATAAGATACTAAATCTAAAGAATAACCTTTAAAACTATAATATTCAATTTCTTTAGTAAATAAATCCATTATTTTAAGTTTTGGACCACAAATCATTTTTAAATAACTTTTTAATTCATTTTTTAAACTATTAGGACTAGAAAAAACTTTTAAACCAATTATTTCAATACTTTCATTAATTCCTTTAATATTTAATTGATTCTTAAATGTTTGAATTATATCATTTTTAATTTCATCAATAAAAGGTTGCATTTGTTTATCAGTTTCTTCTTTAATTTCAAACAAATAATTTTTAAAATCTGCAACAATATCAAAAGAATAATATTTATATTTTGAATATAAATCTAAAAATTTATTTGAATTTAAACTCATTAATGTTTCTTGAGTCATCTTTTCTGCTGTTGGAATTAAATTTTTTAAATGAGAAACTGAATCTCTTAATTTTGCAAGTTGATAATTAAATTGATCAAAAGAAGAAACAAGAATTTCTTTAAATTTACCATTTTCACATAAATTATTTCCTTTACAATAATAATCATCAAAATAATAATCTATTTCATCACTTATTTTTTTTAAATTATTTGTTATTTCTTTTTCATATTCTTCAATTCCTTTTTCTGATAATGAAAATTCATCTTGTTTCTTTTTAACATATTTATTAATTATTTTCATATTTCCATTTAAATCAAAGAAAACTCCTAAAATTTCATCTAATTTATCTTCAATTTCTTCATATTTTCCTCTGTAAGTTCCCATTTCACCATATTTATTTTTTGGAGCTCTTGAATAAAATTCATTTTTTATATTTTTTATTTTTTGATAAACTTTATTATATGAATTTTCTATTGCATTATTTATACTTAAAATAATAAGATCATTAATATTATCTATTTGAGATTTTTTTTCTTCTTCTTGAGATAATATTATTTTATTAAATTTAGTTATTATTTCTGTTGGTTTTGAAACATATTCTCCAACATGAACTAAGAAATATTTATTAAAGAAAGTATTAATAAATTCTTCATATGCTGGAATTACTTTTGAATAATAATTATCTATCATCTTTTTTAATAATTCGTCGTTAGTATAAATGTTTGTAATTTCTGTTAATACATAATTTGATAATGAATTAGTTATTATATTATTAACTTCTTGTTTTAATACAGTACAATTTTCTAAAGCTTCACCATATTGTCTTTTTTGAGTAGCATAAATTATTTTAGCTAAAATTTGATTTATTCGGTCATCAATTTGAGTTAAAAATTCATCAGTTGTATAAGTATCTTCTATTTTATTTAATTCATTAATAATATATTGTTTATAACTTTCTTCTCTAATATTACTTGCTTTATAATTTACTGAAAGTAAAGCTTTAACATCATCAATATAAATTGAAAAATTTTGGTCAAAATGAACAAAAGTTCTTAAATAATCTAAAAGTAAAGTTTGATTAACAGTAATTTCTTCAGAAATAAGCTTTAAATTATTTATTATTAAATTATATGATTCTGATTCAAATATTTTTTCATTGTAAGTATTTTTTATATGTTCAAAAATATAACTTATCATATTTGTAATATTTGTTCTTAAAATATTAATTCTATTAATTAATAATTCTCTTTTTTCATCATTCTTCCAATAACTTCTCATAGCATCAATAACAGATGCATTATTTTTTGCATTATAAGAAATTATTTCAACATTTTTTAAAGGTTCATTTAAAATATCATCAAATTGTTTATTTATTTCATTATAAAAAGTTAGATTTTCAATATAAATAGCATTTTCAATTCTTATTTTAAAATTATTCATTATATTAATAACTTGATTATAAATATCTTTAATATCATAAAAAGTAGTAATATCAAAATTAAAATCATCCAATGAATCATTTTGTTTCAAAACTGCAAGTCTTTTTTCAATTGAGTTTCTAATTCCAGGATAAAAAATTTGAGCTGCTTCATATATACTATTTGCATCATTTTGATGATCGTTTATAAATTCATCAATATCATTCTTACTTATATCAATAATATTTTTAATATTAATTTGCTCTCCATCATTGATTGAAGCAGATAAATCATTAAAGTTTTTTTCAACTAATTCTGCATTATCAATAGCGTCATTATAGCAATTTACACTTGCAGATTTTATTGTATTAAATAATTCTTTTAAAGGTTCTTGGAAAATATCACTTAAATCAGGAGCGATTGAAATTCCTTTAAATAAATTATTTAATTGTTGATCTAATATTTTTTCTTTTTCATTATAAATTTCTTTGATTTCAAGTGCAACACTATTTTCAATCAAAACACGAAGTCTATCAATAATATCATCAATAGAATTAATAATACTAACAAAATTAGTTTCAATATGTTTACTAGTTATACTTTCTAATTGTCCATTTTTATTAAAGAAAAATTCAATTCTATAATCTCCAGTTATAGGAAGAAAAGCTACTTTTGAAAAAAGACCTATTTTAACTCCTAAGAAATCTATATTAAATAAAGGATAAGTAAAAATAAATGGTTGTCTAAAAGGTTCTGAAATAATATCATCATTTTTTCTTAATTTATTATTATTTAATAATCTTAATTTTGATTCATTATTATTATAATTTATTAATTTTTTGGATTTTATTATTTTATTTATTTCATTTCCTAATGTCTCATTTATTTCTGAAGAACTTATAGTTAAGGAAGAATCAAATTTTTCTGTTAAACTTTTTATAAATGGATCTCTTGTTGCAAAATTATTTCCTTCAATATCTGATAGAAAAATATTATTATCATTAATATTAAAATTATTAGTTGGAATAAGTTTAGAATGTCTTTGAGTTAAAACTTTATTAATTTTATTATCTTTAATTATTATTTCCATATTTCTTTCATTTTGACTTCCATCAATTTGATTATAGTCTTTAGAATCATTTATAATTATTTTTCCATTATTATCATTTTCTTTGATAAATGAATATGATTTTTCTTGAAGTTTTCTTCCGTAAAATTCTTTTTCTAATTGAGGAACAACTTTTTCAATAAATTCATAAATATAATTTATAAGAGTTAAATTATAATTTTCATCTACTTCTAAATTTAAAATTGTACCTTTTGAATTAAATTTAAATTTTATAAATGGAAAATCTTCATCATTTAAATTGATTAAATCAATTCCTACTATTTTTATTTCTTTATCTTTTATTTTTTTTGTCAAAGATAAAAGAATTGCATAAGCATCATAAATTTTTATATTTGAAGAATCATCAATATTATAAATATTTAATAAATATTTTCCATTAATTTCATTAACAATTGATTTTTGACTTAATCTCCTTGATGAAATTCCATTATCATTAAATTCTAGATTAGTTGTTTTATTAGTAGAATCATCATAAATACTAACTTCACTTTTTTTATGATTAATATCAACCACAATCCCATCATCAGTTTTATTTGTTTGAGTTTCTTCTTCATTATCAGGTTCATTTTCTTCTTGATTATCTTTTTGATTTTCTTCTTGATTATCATTTTGATTTTCATCTTGATTTCCAGGTTGATTTTCATCTTGGTTACCAGGTTGATTTTCATCTTGATTATCATTTTGATTTTCTTCTTGATTATCTTTTTGATTTTCATCTTGATTATCATTTTGATTTTCATCTTGATTTCCAGGTTGATTTTCTTCCTGGTTTCCAGGTTGATTTTCATCTTGATTTTCAGGTTTATTTTCTTCTTGATTACCAGGTTTATTTTCCTCTGGTTTTTCAAATGGATCATCAGTTGGAATTATTGGATTATTATCTGTTGTATTCTTATCTTTTTTTTTAATGGCAATTAAAATAATAATAAATATAGCAACTGAAATTATTCCACTTATTGTAAATAAAATGATTTTTGATTTTTTTGAATTTAGAGGACGGGTATTTGATGTGATTTCTTCAGTAAATTCTATTTGATTATTACTATGAATGCCTTTAAGTTGACTATCACTCATTAATTTATTTTTTTTATTATCAAAAACAGGTTTTTTTATAATAAACAGGTTTTTTTTTAGGAATAACTGTTTTTTGAAAAAATCTTTTAAAATTAATGAAATTTGTTTTTGATAGTATATTTTTTTTGTCAAAATAATTGTTAGTTTTTTAAAGAAACTTTTTTCCTATTTCTAATAAAAGTTCAATAAAACAATGAATGAAATATTCAAAAAATTTTTTATTTTATATTTAAAACTATAAATGTTTATTTTTTTTTTAGTTTTTGTTTTAAATAATTATTAAATGAATATTTAAAATTAGGAGTTAATTTATTTCTTAATGAATCAATATTTTCTTCTTTTAAATTAAATAATGATTCAAATTTTGATTTACTTTTAACTGTTAAAAATGATTTATTTGAATAATTTGAATTTAAAATTGAATCATTTATAAAAGATTCATTTTTTGTAAAAGGAAATTTAAAAATATCAATATCATTTTCAAGGAAATTTGAATTTATTTTTTCTTTTAAATTTTTATGAAATATATTTTTTAAAGAAAAATCATCTTTTTGTTTTCCTTTTCTTTTTGAAATTGTTTCATTTATATTACTCCTTGATGTTATGGTTTTAAAAGGGTCTTTTTTAGAAATTGGAGATATATCAATTTTTTTTATTCCTTTTGTTAATGATATTTCAGTTTTTATTCTTTTTTGATTTTCTAAATTTTTTGAAATCTGATTTTTTATGTTTTTATTTTCTTTATTTTTTTTATTTGATTTTTCTTTATTTTTCATTATAGCTTAAATTCTTATAAAATTAATTGTAAAAATAAACGAATTAATTATATGAACTTTGATGATTATTTATTTTTTTCAATTTATGTATTTACTGAATAATTATTTATATTAAATATTAATTTTTATTCTATAAAAATCAATTTATTTTATAAATTATTATTGTTTTAATAATATAATTATTAAATAAAATCTTCAGTGATTGTTTGGGGATTGGGGATTGGGGATTGGGGATTGGGGATTGGG
>JAEEGK010003018.1_pt1 | contig 42121 bp, 4 predicted proteins | sample 8958771 | NCBI WGS metagenome assembly JAEEGK01 (sample SAMN16246547, study PRJNA631951) | gut metagenome | biome: gut microbiome; feature: rumen; material: SC-attached | host: Bos | place: Iran: Karaj | collected 2018-10
GGCATGCATGACACCAGACATGACACCAGCCATGCCTAAGAGCGAAAAATTCTTCTCAGGAACATAGACACCTATCTGGTGCATGTTCCACAGGCGTGAAAAGAGGAAACCCGTGAAACAGCCTATAAACAGCGAAGGAGCAAACGTACCGCCACAGCCACCACCACCATTCGTGGCTGAAGTGGCAAAGACCTTGGTGAACAGCACCAGCGCTATATACAATATAAGGTATTCCGAGTGGCCATAGAACAGTGATCCGTCCAACACCTGATTCCAGTCAGCCTCCGTCTTACCGTTCAACAGAAGATTGATAGAGTGATAGCCCTCGCCATAGAGCGAGGGGAACACGAAAATCAAGGTGCTCAGGATGGCACCACCTATCAACAGTTTGACGTATGGTTTGTCCTTGAAGCGTGCAAACATGTCCTCGCAGGCATTCATCATACGGATGAAGTACAGCGACACCAGTCCACACGTCACACCCAGCAGGATACATGCCGGTACACGCTGTACCGTCCAGTCAGAGTCCAGATGGAACGAGAACATCACGGCATTGCCTGAAAAGACATATGTAAAACACGTTGCCGTGACACACGATACCAGGATGGGCAACAGCGAGGCCATTGTCAGGTCGATCATCAGCACTTCCAGCGTGAATACCAGTCCTGCGATAGGGGCCTTGAAAATGCCTGCAATGGCACCAGCAGCACCACAGCCCACGAGCGTCATCAGCATCTTATTGTCCATGCGGAACAGTTTGCCTAAGTTAGAGCCAATGGCAGAACCTGTCAATACGATAGGTGCCTCGGCTCCCACAGAACCACCAAAGCCGATGGTGATAGCTGAGGCAATGACTGACGACCACGTGTTATGTGCCTTTATGCGGGAACGATTGGAGGAAATAGCATACAGGATGCGCGTGATACCGTGGGAGATGTTATCCTTGACGATATAGCGCACAAAGAGCGATGTCAGGTAGATACCGATGACAGGATAGACCAGATAGAGCCAGTTGTAGGTATCAGCATGGAAGCGTCCTGTCAGCAGTGCCACAATGGTATTGATGAGTCCATGAAGCACATAAGCCGCCACAGCAGACAACAAGCCCACAATGAACGCCAAGACGAGCAAAAACATCTTGTCGCTCACGTTGGCTACACGCCAGTCGTGCAGTCGCTGCAGCCATCTGGGACTTCTTGTTTCTTCCATCCTTTCCTAAGTTCTTTAACTCCTAATAATCGTCACTTCGCCGTTTGCCTTCAGTCGGATAATACTGCTGGGGGTATGAGGCTTATGTTCCTGACGACGACTCCAGCAGACGTAGTCCACCTGTTCGATAATACGGGGATCGATATCACAATAGTTCTGTGCAGCAGGTTCACCACTGATATTGGCTGATGTGGACACCAGTGCCTTCTGGAATCGATAACAGAGCTCCTTGGAGAAAGGCTCCTGCGTGATGCGAATGCCCAAACTACCGTCTTCAGCAATGAGGTTTGGAGCCAAATTGATAGCATCATCAAGGATGATGGTGGTGGGACGATGGGTGATGGATGATGGATGATGGATGATGGTGTCATCTTTCAGGCTATCGATGAGCTGCCAGGCAACATCAGGAACGTTGCGGAAATAGCGCTGCATACGGGCATCAGAGTCGACCAGACAGATGAGTGCCTTGGAATCGTCGCGTTGTTTGATGGCATACACGCGCTTCACAGCCTCGGCATTCGTCGCGTCACAGCCAATGCCCCACACGGTATCTGTGGGATAGAGTATCACCCCACCCTCGCGCAACACCTTCACTGCATTTTTGATATCTTCTTCTCTCGTCATTATCAATTATTATCAACTAGCGAATGCGTATTAAAACTCCGATGTAAAGTGGAACTTGATGTGTTCAAAGTCTTGCTGCGCCATACTGAGCACATAGCCAGAGTCAGCCAGGAACACGTCGCGACCCTCCTTGTCTTTCGCCATATACTGGTATTTGCGTTTCTTGAAGTTTTCCAGCTCCTTGTCATCGTCGCTCTCTATCCAACAGGCCTTATACAGGTGAACGGGTTCCCAGCGACACTTGGCGTTGTACTCGTTCTCCAAACGATACTGGATGACCTCGAACTGCAGTTGACCAACGGTACCAATAATCTTACGATTGTTGAACTGATTGACGAACAGCTGGGCCACACCCTCGTCCATCAACTGATCGATACCCTTCTGCAACTGCTTAGACTTCATGGGGTCATCGTTCTCGATATACTTAAACAACTCTGGCGAGAATGATGGCAGACCACGGAAGTGGAGCTGTTCGCCCTCAGTGATGGTATCACCAATCTTGAACATGCCGCCAGTATCGGGCAGACCTACGATGTCACCTGGCCATGCCTCGTCAATGGTACTCTTGCGCTGTGCCATAAACTGTGTGGGCGACGAGAAACGCAGTGTCTTACCTTGACGCACATGCAGGTACGGCTGGTTGCGTTGGAACTTACCACTGCACACCTTGCAGAAGGCGATACACGAGCGGTGGTTCGGGTCGATATTGGCGGTAATCTTAAAGATGAAACCCGTGAATTTCTGTTCTTCGGGCTGCACCATGCGCTCCTCAGCCTTTGTTGGCTTAGGACTGGGTGCTATCTCTACGAAGCAGTTCAACAGCTCCTGCACACCGAAGTTGTTCAGTGCAGAGCCAAAGAACACGGGAGCCACCTCAGCAGAGCGGTACGTTTCTACCTCGAACTCAGGATATACGCCATCCACCAGTTCCAAGTCTTCGCGAAGTTTGGCGGCATTTTGCTCTCCAACCATATTATCGAGCTCGACAGAATCGAGCTCCACACTGACCTTTTCCGTAACGCGCTGCTTGTCGGGCGTAAACAGGTCGAGCTTATTCTCGTAAATGTTATACACACCCTTGAACTTCGCACCCTGATTGATGGGCCACGACAAGGGGCGCACCTTGATTTCAAGTTCCTGTTCCAACTCGTCCAGCAGATCGAACGGGTCACGACCCTCACGGTCCATCTTATTGATGAAGATGATGACGGGCGTATTCCTCATGCGACATACGTTCATCAACTTCCTCGTCTGCGTCTCTACACCCTTCGCACCATCCACCACGATGATGGCAGAATCCACAGCCGTCAGCGTACGGTATGTATCCTCAGCAAAGTCCTGGTGACCTGGGGTATCCAGAATGTTCACTTTATACTCAATGTCCGACCCGTCAGGGGTATAGTCAAACTCCATCACGGACGTCGACACTGAGATACCACGCTGCTTCTCGATATCCATCCAGTCGGAAGTAGCGGTCTTCTTAATCTTGTTGTTCTTCACTGCACCTGCGACCTGGATTTGACCACCGAACAGCAGAAACTTCTCTGTCAGTGTGGTCTTACCAGCGTCCGGGTGCGATATAATGGCGAATGTTCGCCTACGTTCTATTTCCTGATTCACCTTGTTATTTTTAATTTGGGGCCACAAAGGTACGAATAAATGAGCGAAAATGCAAATTTGTTTGCTTTTTTCTTACTCACCTATCCGTACATCAGTGTCCTTCTTCACGATACCATTATCACCGCCACCATAGACATTACCCATGATGGTAGCGCCGTTCTTGACGTTGATTACAGTCCAGACGGAATTAGAGAACTCCTCAGGATCCAATGTTGACATACCACGGCAAGCGCCATATACCTCGCCACCATATAGCTTGTTGTAGGTCCAGCCACGCGTCGAGTTGAATGGCGTACCGATGGTGACAACACTCGAACCACCACCGATGGTCACGGTGTTCTGCGACTGCTTACCTACACCATGTCCTTCTGTTGTGTCTCCCTTCTTATATGGGAGATAAGTCTGACCCATATTCGGAGCACCAATAGAACCCATCGAACCACCGCCATAGACGTTACGGTGAATAGTACCACCCAGGACGTTAACCTCCGTGAAGCGTGTTACAGAACCTGAAGAGGTGCTGTAGTCTTCTTCCTTGAAAGGTTTTCCATTATAGCTCAGCGAACCGTCGTTCGTGTCGGTCTTGCCATCGCCGTCAAGGTCGAACTTATACTTCGTGATACCAGAACCACCGCCATAGATATTACCACGGTGCAACCACTGTGAGTCGTCAAGACCATAGGTTTTCAAGAGTGCTGTCCGAGGATCAGATGTAGATTCATAAGGTACACCAATCTCACCATCGAGAACAGTCACCTTCGTATCGCGACGCACATGACCATCCTGACCACCGCCATAGACACTGGCGTAGATAGTAGGAGGTGTAATAGCCGTCCAGTTACTCTTACCATCTGTGAAGGCATTATACTCATCTGCAGTAACAGAATCACCAACCTTATAGGCCTTGCCACTGATAGTACATGCAGTTGTACACCTGTATCCACCACCAATGGTAACATCTGTCTCATTGACATAGCCAGAGAAGAATGCAGGGCTATATAGGTAGAGGTTGCTTGGATTATCTGCAACATTAGGTGCAGCCTCACCGGCACTACCACCGAATACATTACCGTATGGCAACTGGTTCTTCATGCTGACGGTAGGATCTGTTGAATCGATGTAACCGACAATACCACCAAACACTTTCACAGTCGTCTTACCACTGTTAAGGAAAGCATCGCTATTTGCATTTTCACCATCCCACAATGTTCTGTCTACAGCTGTTGCATTTCCGTTCAGCGTCTCACCATAACCTTGTGTTGCTCCGATTGCACAGTCATTAACATAGTCATCAGAACCACCAGCATAGTTACCCTTACCAACAGAACCCATGTTACCACCGCCATAGACGTTACGTCCTACGCGGCCACCATTCATGGTGACAGAGGTATTACCCATCACCTTACCGGCAATGAGGCTGTATATCTTGGCATCGTAGGTGCCACCGCCACCAATCTTACTCAGTGCCTTCGTATAGGTACCCTTACCCTTACCGGCACCATAGAGCGAGTGACCTATCAGACCCTCGTTCAGTGTTACCTTGGTATTACCATAGACGTAACCATTCTCTCCACTACCGTGAACAGAACCGGTGATACACTGCGTTGTGAAGTCATTCTGAATGGCTGTCTCACTTGTCATGTCAATGGTTGAAGGATAGTTGATGTTCACCTCCGTCTCATAGGTATATGCCAAGTCTGCCATTTCATAGCGGTCACCGGCCTCACCACGCGAACTACCATAGACATCACCACCATCAAACTGTCCAGTACCGATATGACCACCAGTAACGTTTATTGTCGCTTTACCAGTGCCTGTAGCAAACACAAATTCATACGGCCAGCTGAGGGCAAAGCTTGTGCTTTCTGACTCATGCTTTGTCTTACCAGTTATCACACCTACCGATGCCATAGCGCCACCTCCATAAACGGAATGTACGATGTGACCGCCATCGATATTTACCTCAGTATTACCGCGTACTATACCAGCCAACGGATTGTACAATTGCTTATCTTCCTTGGTATAGGTGTCAGTTCCGCAACCAGCGCCATAGACGTTGCCACGATAAGCATAGAATTCTGCAGGGTCACCAATGGTACCGCTATGAATATCAACATGGGTGTTATTATAGGTATGTCCATTCTCGCCACTGCCATATACTGAGCCTTTGATGAGCTGAGAGGTGAGATTCTTACCATTACCACCAGCGTTTGTTCCATCTTTCGCATCACCTATCGTAACATTGGCATTGTTAACCCATGCGAGGAAGTCAGGACGTTTACCTGGCTCATCCACATCACCACGTGAAGAGCCAAAGACCATACCATTTTCATGTCCATCGAAACCAATAGTTCCGCCAGTAATGGTAACATTAGCAGTACCCGTGCCGGTACGGTCGTCATGAAGACCAATTATGCCCGTAACCTTCTTGGTTCCTGTTCCTGTATCATCAGTCATTGTATAAGTGAAATCACCCACAGTACCGTAAGCACCACCACCATATACATTATGATATATCTGGGTAGTCTTACCTTCTGCCTGACTGATGGTCACATTAGTGTTACCATAGATTTGTCCAGAACGTACAGTATTAATGTATCCACTACCACCACCATAGACATTACCCATCGTAGCACCGCCATAGTAGATGTAGCTGACGTTATCATCACTTGTAATGGTTGTTCTGTCAATACCGACTGTACCGCCGCTGACGGTAACATAAGTATTACCATCCATGGCCTTACCTTCCGCTCCTGTCAACGTTTCACCTTTAACCACAGGGTCTGTCGATGCTGAAAGCACTTTCGATTCACCTACAGCAGCCATCTCACCGCCGCCATAGACGCTGGCCTTCACAGCGCCGTCTGTCATGGTAATCTCTGTGCTACCCTTCACACGTCCAGCAATATACTTAGGATAAGTGAACTTGTAAGAAGCATAAGTAGGATTAGTACTTCCCGTGTGATCAAGTTTTTCTACAAGACTACCATAACCGCCGCCATATACACTACCGAAGGTGTACTGAGGTACATCTGCATCACCTACTTTCGAAGTAATCTCCGTACCTATAGTACCACCTTCGATTATAATCTCTGTGCCTACAGTCTTGCTGTCAGCGGAAGTATGAGTACCCTGTACCATACCCATCTCACCTCCACCATAGACATTACTCTTGATAGTGCCACCAGTGATTGTCAGTTTGGTACTCTTCACATTACCCAGTTTCCACCAGTCAACAGCAGAAATAGCCGTTTCGCCATCCAACTGATACAGTCGTCCCATACCACCTGTAAAGACGTTGCCGCCCTTGGTGTGAGACAAGCGATATAGTTTCAGCGCATCATCATACACAAATTCTGTATAAGGAATATGCTTGTAAGCCTTCCAATTTTTCCAATCAGTAGCATCCCAATTTGCAACTGCTTTATCTGCTGTAATGCCTGCTTCAGTATTATCAGCTGTAGAAGGAATCACATTCTCGTAATCGTTACCGATTGTACCGCCACTGATGTTGATGTCTATATGGCCACGTCCCTTCGGGAACATTCCAACAGGAGCAGTTGTGCCGTCATCCATCTTGTCGTCAGCCATCATCTCGCCATAGCCAGAAACTCCTTCATCGAACAGTCCATAGCCCACAGAGCCCAAACGGCCACCGCCATAGATAGAGCCAAGCATTGTACCACCCGTGATGTTCAGCGTTATGCTACCTGCCACGTTACCGGCAGTGTATGCGTCACCAGCGAAACCACGACCACCACCGAAGACGTTACCATCTACGTATGAGGTTCCCCAAGTACCAATCTTTGCGCCATCGCTGATGTTCATTGCCACATTACGCATGACGTGACCATCCTCACCACCACCGAAGGCAGAACCATATATCCATCCGCCAGAGATATTTACCTCTACATCGTTTACATTGGTCTGTTTGTTGAACAATACACGTGGATCACCCTTACCAGCACCGAAGAGATAGCAAGTCACTGGGTGAGCAGCAATCTGACCCAAGGTACGAGGCACACCGATAGTACCACCTGTCATGTTGATAGTACACTTACCTGTGGTATTGCCGGTAGTAGCATCGTCATCTCTACCTACATTGGTCAACTCGTTACCACCATAGACATTGGTCAGGATATGTCCGCCCTTGATATCTACTATGGTATTGCCGCCTACATCACCAGCCTTCCAGTGCCATTTACCAGCCTTGTAGGGGTAGTAACCAGAGCCACCACCGAAGACATTGCCATAGAAGGTGTTGCCGTTAGTAGCAGTAACAAAACCACCTTCTGCATTTTTATTATGTTCCGAATCATAATAAGTCTTACCGTCATTTGCATATTCTGCAAATTTATCATGTGTGTGATATGGCGATTGATACTTCCAGCTGGCACACTCGGGTAGAGATGACTTATAATAGGTAAGAGCCAACGTCTGCAACGCTTCGGGATCTGAGCCACTGGTTATCAAATGTCCTGCCGCCCACTCTGCATCTGAATAGCGACGATTGATAGCGATGTGATTAACTGGAGTGGTTAATTCATTTAGATATGTACCGTCATCAGCCATCTGAACATAGCCATTACCAATCTGGCAATCGTCTTCTATGGTTACATGCGTATCAGCCTGCACATAGCCGTTCTCGCTACCGCCATAGACGGAACCCTTGACGAAGGCGTTGCCGCCAATGGTCACATTGGTATTGCTGGCCAAGCCCAGCGTCTCAAGATAACTGAGGTAGTTAGCTTCGGTATCTATATAAACCAATCCACTTCCACCTTTTGGCCATTTTTGGGGTCTGTGGGCATCATCTGCAAAAGTATAATCACCAGGCACAGCTCCCATGCCGGCACCAAACACATGGCCGTAGTCATCGGGTTTACCCGTTTCGGTATTGTTCATCACCATGTCATCAGGTCCGATTTCAGCATTGCCCCGTATGGTAACAGTACAAACGCCACCGCTCTTCGGACTTTCTGGTATGCCAGCAGCATTAACATTATACCTGCCCACCGTAGCCAACAGACCACCACCATAGACACTCTTCCCGATCTTGGCATCGCCCTGGACAGTGACGGTGCTATTGCCACGCACCAGCGCCGAGTAGCCTTGTGTCTCTACGCCCTTGCCGGCACCATATACGCTACCCTCGATTTTGGGTTCAAATGTGGGCGCGCTTTTTCCTTCCTGTCCAATCGTTACCACGGTGTTCCATTCCACGCGGCCAATCATACCGCCGCCAAAGACGTTGCCTTTCACCGTGCCGTTACCGATGGTGACTCTCGTTCCTTTATCGATTGCGCCAGGATTGTCTTCGTTCTCGCCTTCATCGTTAATTCCCACCATGGCTTTTTCACACTCCCATGTGTCGGCTTGACCCTTGCCGCCGCCATAGACATCGTAATTAATCGTGGCTGCATTGCGAGCCGGAGTGAAAGCGATTTCCTCGCCAGCATCGTTGAAATATGTACCGGTACCAATATCCACATGCGTATCACCGTGAATACTGCCTAAATCGCCACCACCGTAGATGTTATCAATAGAGCCGATGGCGAGAATGGCATTGCCACCACCATCAATGTTCTCAACCTTATAAGTCTTACCACCAACAGTGTGAGTACCTTCAGTAAAATTACTCTCGGTGTCTTTTTCAACAAACTTCTTCAACACCATACCCTTTTCCATATTCACATTGATATAGGTAGATCCCTCAATATCGGCAGTCGTACCCAAGCCGCCACCAAAAATAGAACCTATCCATGAAGCGGAAATGATGTTAATATGGGGATCTTTCTTGGGGTAGCCATAGAGACCGGCCGCAATTAAGGCTGCATTCACTTTTTTTTCATCAGTACGATCAGCCTCGGGTAAACTATTAATGGTCCTTGTCTTGTCTTCATCAAATTTCTCTTTTGTCCTTACATGCCAGTTGTGCGACTCGTCTTCATAGAAACCATAGATTGAATAGGGTGCTTGATTACCGCCACCATATAGGTTATTAATGAAGATGGGGGTACAGCCACTCTCTTTGACATTGATTGTAATGGAGCCATTGATTCGTCCGCTGATATTATTTCCACCAAAGATGTTATTGAAAGTTCCATTGGTGACGTTGATGGTAATATCATTGTTTACAACGGCATTTTCAGCACCACCGTACAGATTACCTCCATCCGTGACGCAGTCCATGACCACGACAATCTCACCATCGATTTCGGCTTCCTTGCTGGCACCGTAGTTGTTATCAATAACCATATCGCAAGTTCCAGATTCCTGATAGGCAGAATAAAGGGTCTGTCTGATATTACCCTTCTTGTTACTACCACCATAGCAATCATGAATACGTCCGCCTACAATCTCTGTCGTGGCTATACCTGAACCGTAACCATAGTAAAGTTGTCTTGTTTCCTTGCTTGTGGCATCAGAGTAACCACCTGTACCGTCGTTTTCAATGGCCTCGTACAAGTTCTTGCCAGCATTCCATACCGGGTGTGTGTAGTTCTTATAACCCACATTGGCTCCTGGGTTCTCATACGTCTTATCTACACCGCCTTCTTTCATGGTGTAGTTGTCTTTTCCATTACCACCGCCGAACAGTTCACCTATTTCGTAGGCGGCGTTCACACGTAGGTAATTGGCTGGTGTTGAGGCTGCGTTACCGCCGCCATACACTTGCTTAATACTAGTCAGGTCACAACCGTAAATGTACACTGATGAACGGGCAGATTCTATTTTCGCCTCGTTTCCTGCTACATTCTTGTCTAAGAAGGCATCTGTAGGTTCGTAGGGAGCCAGGTTGCCACCACCATAAACAGCTAGAACATCATATTTCTCTTTACCAATGAGTTCAATGATGTTGGCCAATGCCTCCTTCTTGTCATTTTCAGTGCCACTTCCAGCGAGAACATCCGTATAGGTCTTATATGGTGCTACCGCAGTATTGATACCTACAGCCGCAGCAAGTTGAGCCAAGGTCTTTCCGCTATAGAGGTGAGTACTGTAGTTCTCTATCGTATATTCGGAAAGCTTATCGAATTTCTCGTATTTACTGCCAATGGTTGCATGGGCAGTTCTATTGGGATGCTGCGTGGCATACACATACACATTGACGCGCCCCTTCGGTGTACCGTTCAGGTTGTTACAGCCAAAGATACGGCTGACACTACAGCCGGGTTTTGTGCCGTCTGCTTCTTCTCCGCTGCGGTTATGGTTCAACTCCACAGTCGTATTGCCACCCACATCAGCAGCAATAGCATTGGTACCAGTTGTTCCCTTACCGCCGCCGTAGGCATCATCTGCAATACTGCCGCCAGTTAGGTTGACTACTGTACTCTCCTTGACCTGTCCCATCTCGCCACCACCATAGACAGAACCACCGATGGTACCGCCTTTTACTTGCACCTCAGTCCAAATCGAGGTCGCATACTTTGTTGGATTGTACTTGTCGGGAGTTTCACGTGTTGAGGGATCTTCGGGATCTTCATCGCCAGGATTCCAAACACCGGTAAACAGTTGATTGGCCCCAGAGAACGTGGTAGAACCAGGACCACGGCTGGCACCGTATACGCTGCCACCGATGCTACCATTTTCTATCGTCACCTTATTATATGACTGGGAGCCATGCGTCTTGTTCTGTGCTCGTGGATATTGATCCGCCGTATTGTTGAATTCATTGAAGTCTTCCGTTTTGCGAGGGCCAACAGAAGCCAGTGCACCACCACCATAGACATTACCGGCAATAGTACCGCCTTTAACGTCAATCTGAGTTGTACAGGTGACAGAGCCAGAGGAACTGTTACAGTACTTGTTATCACCATCCGTGTATTGTCCGACACCCGAACCGGCACCGAATACATGACCTGCTCGGCCTTGTTCGTCGCTCGTTTTGCCAGGAATGGATCCCTTATTAATTGTTACCTCAGTACTATTACGCACATGACCGTCTTGACCGCCACCATAGACAGAACCATGGATAGTGGGACCTGTATATTCAGCATAGGTACCTTCATATTCTGCTTCCGTCTTACCAATCTTGACAATCGCCTTGTTTACATAGCCCAAGAAGAAATCGGGCACATACTTGTAGCGTGGAGAGAAACCTGTGGACTTGGCTGCCTTACCACGGCTGCCACCAAAGACAGAACCGTAGGGAATACCATCTGTAGGATCAAAGCCATACACCTCGTTACCCACCTTACCCACTTCACCACCATAGATATTCACCGTAGCCGTACCACTGTTCAGGAAGTGATAAGCCATATCTTTGGTTTCACTCAATGCTGTAGAAGCCGTAGTCCAGATTGCACCATCAGCAGATGGCAATTCGCCATAACCACCAGTAGAATAGTCATCCGAACCACCGGTATAGTTACCCTTACCTACGGAGCCCATATTACCACCACCATAGATAAACCAACCTACATTACCATCATTCATAGTAACGGAGGTATTACCATAGACCTTACCGGCCGTCCAACTGTAAATCTGATCTGTAGTTCCCTTTGGATTGCCTTCACTTGAGGTGTTCAACAATCTGGTAGTGAAATCTCCATCGCCTTTACCGCCACCGAATACGCTGTGAGAAATCGTACCTTTGTTGATAGTGACACTGGCATCCTCATAGACATGACCGTTCTCAGCACCACCATACACAGACTGGCCTATCGTGGGTCCTCCATCATTTGTTCCTATCGTGACTTGGGTCTCACGTGCGTTGGCGCAGAAGGCCTCTGTATAGCGTTGCTCTGTGATGTCATCTTCAGCGCCATTTTTGAAATCTACCTGACCCTGACCACCGCCATATACCCATTCGGTAATAGTGCCATTAGTCACGTTCACAGTAGCAAGACCACCTATGAAACCTTCAAGATTGCAAGGAACATACGTAAACTCATACGGCCAACTGAGACCAAAGTCATAGAGCGTCTTGCCGTCAGCAGTCTGACTATCATGCTTATGAATGTTTGTATAAGAATATTTCTTGCCCTTAAAGGTAAAATCACCATCAGTTTTTTCTTCAACGCTATAGTCTATCACACCTACACTGGCCAACTCACCGCCGCCATAGACGCTCTTCGCTACGGTACCACCGACAATATTGACAGTAGCATTACCACCTACACAGCCAGCCCATTGCATCGGTGTATAAGTAAAATATCTGGTAGCGCTGCCCCAATGCACATCAATCGTAGTTGGATGCTGATAGTCATCACTACCGTGACCGCCACCAAAGACGCTGCCGTCGATGGTAGGAGTACCCGATGGTGTTATTGTACCATTCGAAGCTCTTGTACCACCGATAGTTACGAATGCATTCTCGCGTACGATACCGAACTCGCCACCGCCATATACATTACGAGTAATGTGGGTGCTACCACTGATATTAACTGTCGAGAACTTCGACTGAGCCAATTCTGGCCAGATGGGGTTGATTGATTTATTAAGAAGTGTGAGACGTCCCATGTTACCGCCATAGACGTTGCCGCTGTACTTGAGATTAGAGTATTCGCTGTCTGCCGGAGGAGTCTGACTGGTATTACCAATAGTACCACCACTGATGTTAAGCGTAATATGTCCATAGGTCTTTGGATCAGCACCTGTCTCATCTTCTTTCAACTGTCCATATGTGTCAGCATTCGGATTGGCGAAATAAGTACCCACTGAAGCCAGACGTCCACCACCATAGACGGAGCCGAGCATGGTACCATTTGCTATGTTTACCGTCACATTACCACCGACGGTACCAGCTGTCAGTGCTTCGCCAGAGAATCCACGACCTCCACCGAAGACATTACCATCGACGTAGGACGTACCCCAAGTGCCAATCTTTAAATTCTCAGTAGGGGTATATTCTGTCGCACCGATGGTAACGCTGCCGCCAATGTTAGTGACAGCATTTTCAAGCACGTGACCATCCTCACCGCCGCCGAAAGTAGAACCAAAGATACGGGCAGACCCTGTAATGTTTACTTCAGTCTCTTTGACATTAGTCCAAGTATTGAAGAGAACACGTTGGTCGCCCTTACCAGCTCCGAAAAGATAACAAGTCACAGGGTGTGCAGCAATCTGCTCCAACGTTCGTGGTACACCGAGCGTACCTCCCGTCATATTAACAGTACATTTACCTTTACCTTCTACAGTTGTCAAATCGCTCGTACCTACGTCTGTCATCTCGTTGCCACCATAGACACTGGTCAGAATATGACCGCCCGTGATATCCACTACGGTATTACCACCTACATTACCGGCCTTGCGATGCCATTTACCTGGTTTGTACGGATCCTTACCGCAACCACCACCAAACACATTACCATAGAAGGTATGACCGTCATCACCTGTAGTACGACCTCCCTTTGAATCATATCCTTCAGTTCCTGCATATTTATCGTATGGAGCATATTTATCAGCAGCAGAAGCAGCCTGACCGTATGTCCAACTTGCACACTCTGAATAGCTGGCAGGATTTTCATCAGCCCATGCAAAGCGTGCATTCTTACCTGTACCACTTCCATTACCAATCTGACCACCAGCTATCATCACATGTGTATCGTGCTGCACAAATCCGTTCTCACTACCACCATAGACAGAACCCTTGACGAAGGCGTTGCCGCCAATAGTTACATCGGTCTGGGTGGCTAAGCCCATGGTTTCGATAAACGTAAGGTATTCGTTGACAAAATCATCACCGAAAGTTTCCTGATTATAATACTCCTTAGCATTACCTGGTTTCATACGCCAAGGGGTCTCTGAATCTGAATAGCCTTCGTATGGCAGGGATCCCTTACCAGCTCCAAATACGTTTCCGGAGAAGGTTGGCATCGTCATATCATCGGGACCAACCTCTGCATTGCCAATAACTTTGACGGTGCAATAACCACTGCCGCTATTAGCCAATGAAACAGGTAATCCGTTGACGAGGGAGTATTTACCTACAGAAGCATACTCACCACCACCATAAACACTCTTTCCAATCTTGGCATCAGCCTGAATAGTAACGAAGCTGTTACCGCGCACCAGTGCTGAGTAGCCATGGGTATTGACGCCTTTGCCCGCACCGAAGACATTACCTCTGATAATAGGTGTACTGGTTCCAGTCTGACATCCTATTGTCACGCCCGTATGCCATTCTATACGACCAATCTGACCGCCGCCATAGACATTACCAGTACCCTCGATGAGGTTGTCATTTGCGTCGAGAGAGCCTATCGTACCGTTACCGATGCAGACTCTCGCTCCATAATCCGGATGATCAGATGCGGTCGATTCAGTATTAGTATCTACCACGCCCACCATGGCTTTTTCACATGTGAATGTGTCATCGGCACCTCTACCGCCTCCGAACACATTTCCACCGATTTTGACGCCCTCATAACCAGTATATGGCGATGCACTTAAATCCACAGCAGCATAGTTATATTGTCCAGTATGAGTTTCTCCATCCAGAATCTCAGCACCTTTGGTAGCACAAATGTTTACGTAGGTTGTACCCGTCACATTTGACAGCTCACCGCCACCGAACACATCGCCCGTGATGTTGGCACCGAGAACATCTTCCTGAGTATAGGCTATTTCACGTGAGCCAATGTTGGCACCACTAACAACATCAATCGCGTTATCAGATGTATCCAGAACTTTTCCCGAACCATCACGCTTCATAATGTCCACAGTTGGCGATGTACCTATATTGACGACAGCATCTCCGTTGACCAAGCCCCTATTGCCGCCACCAAAGACATTGCCGATAACACCAATGGCATCATCAATCGTACAACTAATTGTTTTGTCATCGACAGGGGCAATATTTTTAATATTAGGAATACTACTGAATTCCTTTGGAATGGTTACGGTTTGACCAGCCTTGTTACCCTTTCTCATATTGATATTTACTTGAGTATCGGCATTGGCCTCGGCCTGGAAGCAGCCACCATAGACATTACCAATGTAGGTAGCAGACTTGACATTGACAGTGATATGTCCCTTCCTCTCGTATGAGACCTCTTCATGGGTCTCTGGGTCTGTATATGTACCAGGATAGGGAGCTGCGTTACCACCACCTACAAGATTCTGGATGATAATGGGGTTACAGCCATCGGTTTCCTCGATGTTTACAATGATGTCACCGCCAATGCCGCCTCGTGCATCATTACCGCCATAGACATTCTCAAGGATACCACTGGTGATGGTCAATTTAACATCTCCACTGACATGAGCATTATAAGAGCCGCCATGAACGTATTTAATAGCGCTTCCCGAACATACTGCCAGAATAATATTGACGTCGCCAGGAACGTCACCTGCATTACCGGCACCATACAAGTGTGTGATGACCAAGTCGCAGGCTCCACCACCTGATGTATCAACAGTAGGATTACCACAGCTACCCTTGGCATCACCAGCACCATAGACATAACCGATCTTACCGCCACGACAAATAACCGTTGCATTGCCGATGACGATGGCACCGTCATTCTCCTGCCATGTGCCATTCTTCTTGATGGCCTGACCACCATTTCCGCCACCAAAGACATAACCCAGATCGTAAGAACCGTTAATCTCGACATAAGTTTCGGGCACGATAGCCGAGTTACCACCGCCATAAACCTTTTCGATACTGGTCACATCACAAGCATCGATAATCACCTTCGTTTCCTTATTTGCGGCAGGTATGTAGTCGGACTGATTTCCACCGCCATATACGGCTTGAATCTCATACTGGTATTTTCTGTCACCTGAACCATGACCGGGGATAATCACATCATTAGCATCAATCTGTCGGGTGGAATAGACATGTACTGTGACATTACCCGTAGGTGTACCGTTGATATTGTTACATCCAAACACACGACCGGAGGTGTTTGTCGGGTAAGTTACACCACTCACAACGGCATTCTCAGAGCGTTGAATGAAAGTGATACCCGCTCCGCTGGTCCTAGTAAGGGAGTCGGCATGGTTGACCAACACGGTGACATCGCCATATACGTTGGCTGCAGTCTCTGCGTTACCCAAGCCACCACCGTAGGCATCACCTATCAATCCGCCTGTTAAGCTAACCATCGTCTTATAGGTCGTGCCTGTACTAGAATCATTCTTGCCATTGACCCAGGAACCCACAACCTTCTCTTGATAATAATGGACTCCATTCTCAGCCCTACCGCTTCTTAATAGTGTATAGTTATTCCCAGATTTGGTGAAATAGCCTGCAACGGGAGCGTGAATTAATTCATAATACTTTGTTGCATCGTCTGCTGTGCCTGTCGCAGCTGTATAAGTATATGACCCAGCGGAACCTGATCGTGTATAATAGCCAGTGACATCATCCCCTACTTTAAATGTCTTTTCTATGTAAATATCATGCAACTGATCTGTGATGTCAACATATTCCACAGCACTACCGCTGGTGTTCCAGTTCGCCGTATTAGTGTTGGCCAATGCACCACCGCCATAGACATCGTAAGTAACCTTACCACCGCTAACGCTAACAGTCACGTTACCCGTCACATCAGCCTGACTACCGCCACCATATACATCATGGGCAATGATTGATGTACCAGAGATGCTGACAAAGGTGTTGCCATTGACTATAGCAGTAGCACCAAGGCCACCACCATATACATACTCTGCCGTACCACCGCTCATAAACACGTTGACACCGCTATTGCCAGTATAGGAAGCCTGATTACCACCGCCATAAACACTATTGATGGCACTATTGAATCCATTATCTGCTGTACCAGTGATGATAACGCTTGCCGTTTGCTTTGGTGAACCATTTAAGTTGTTACAGCCAAAGACATTCGCAGCCTTACCATTGGATACCGTCACCTTAACAGGACCGTTCACATCAGCAGCAACGGGTGTCACTTCCTCCACCGCAGGAGTAGCAGGAGTCTTGATCTTTTCTTCCTCAGATAATGCATCAAATTCTTCTGATGTCAATGATGTTCCTTTAGCAGTATTATACTCTTCAAAATCAGCATAAAGAACAGCAGGTATCGCACCTTGAGCAGCAACGGCCTGACGTCCCAGACCACCACCGTAGAGGTTACCAGTCACTGTAGTTCCTGCCAGATTAACGGTAGTAATATAGGTGTTTGCGGGGACTGCCCCAGCAGCATACGCCGTATTGGTCTGTGCCAAAGCACCGCCACCGTAAGCATCCCGCAGTATCGTACCGCCATTGAGTTGAACCATGACTGCACCATTGACAACACCAGCCTTACCACCGCCATAAACACTGCCTTTGACGGTACCCTTCGTGATGGTTACGCTGGAATTCATGACAGATGAGTAGTTGTGAGGATCATCTCCACTCGGAATTTTGCCAGTCAATTCCAGTTCACCACGGGCTGCACCATAGACGTTACCATCATCATGGAGACCATCGACACCGATAGCACCATTGGTATTGATGGTGACAGAGGTACTGTGCAGAACCTTACCCATGGAACCGGCACCATAGACGTTGTTGGCTACATTGCCGCCATTGATGACGACTGTCGCATTGTGACGCACGATACCTGCATTAGGATTGTACTTGTCGCCATTGCCATCATGGGTTTCTTCGGCTGTAGCATAATATTTATCCGTACCGCATCCGGCACCATAGACATTACCACGATCAGCATAGTATTCTGCAGGATTACCCACAGTACCACTACACATAGTCACAGAGGCATCATTATAGACATGGCCGTTCTCACCGCCACCATAGAGTGAGCCGTGAATGGTAGGACCGTCCGTCTTGTCGTTCAATGTGCCGATGCTGACTTCGGTGTCGTAAACCCATGCCAACTTGTCGTGTATTGACTCAGGATCATCAATCTCACCTCGTGAAGATCCAAATACCATACCGTTGTTGTGGCCGTCAGTACCTATGGTACCGCCAGTAATGTGGATAGTTGCCTTACCTGTATTTTCTGTATTAAGCCCGTTTGGCAAACCTGTTGTTCCATCATAGGTAAAGTCACCCACCGATGCCAATGCACCGCCACCATATATATTGTGATAGATAGTACCATTAGTAACAGTGATGTTGGTATTACCCTTCACAAGTCCGAATCCTACACCCGATTCGCTACCGAGACCGGCACCATAGACGTTGCCATACTCAGCACCGCCGTAGTAAGTGTAAGGCTCCGCATCTCCTTCCCTGTTCTTGCCGACGGTACCGCCGCTGATCGTTACATTCGTATCGCCACCCACCTGTGACAATTCGCCGCCGCCATAGACGCTCTTGGCCACAGAGCCGCCAGCCATAGTGATAGTAGTGTTGCCTGTTACCAAAGCGGAACTGACATCGTCAGCCTTACCCTTACCTGCACCAAATACATTGTTGGTAATGATAGCCGGCTGCACGTCTTTCTCCTCGCGATCGGCTACAGGAATTTCTGCGCCCATGTTGGTTCTGTGCGCCATCTTCTCGACCGTATTGATGTTCACGGTAGTGTTGCCATCTACATTGGCTTCCTTACCGCCGCCATAGACATTGGTAATGGTGCCCAGGGCTTTGCTGTCGTTCACGCCATCATTGTCACTGTCCACATCTGCGGCATACTTACCGGGAATCATGTTGATGTTCACCGTGGGGTTGCCATACATGATGGCCCCCGTACCATAACCGCCACCGAAGGCACCGCCCCGATCGTCGCCCGAGGTCTTACCGATACGGGTACATGATACTACGTTCAGCACAGGATTTGCGTATGGAAGTCCTAATGCAGCTATCTCTTCTGCAGTTTTCCCTTCAATAAAGGTTTCATAATCTGCCTTGGTTCTGGCCGTTCCATCATCTTGATAGCCATAGATGGAGTATGCTGCCTGGTTGCCGCCAAGGTAGAGGTTGTCAATCTCCAAGGGGTCGCACCCAGTCTCTTCAATGGTCAGTGTGATGGGACCTTCAATGGTGCCGCTCATATCGTTGCCACCGAAAACGCCCTCGAACGAACCACTGGTTACGACAAGGTCGATACCGCCTTTCACGTTGGCATTTCTTGCGCCTCCATAGACATTCTTCATATTATGCACGCAGCCCAGTATCAGCGTTACGTTACCGTCCTGCTCTGCCTCGTTGCCTGCACCGTAAATCTCTCTGATGTCTCGCTCGTTGCAACAGTTGTAGGTAGGAGCAGGATAAAGTGATTTGTCGGGCATAAGGATCGATGTGCCCTCACGCACGTTACCCTTGGTGTTACTACCACCGAAGACGTAATGGGCATGACAGCCCACGAGCTTCGTCACAGCCTTACCGGAGCCGTAGCTTGTGGCACCATTGTTGTAGCTACCAATGTTGGCACCCGGGTTGGTGAAGCTAATTGTGCTCTTACCGTTACCACCACCGAACACATAGTCGATGATGTAACTACCGAGGATAGTGACGTCGGTAGCCGGTACGGCAGCAGCGTTACCACCACCATAGACATACTCTATACTAGTCAGGTCACAGCCCTCAATCAGTACCTCAGCGTAACTATTAACATCATCTGAGGGAATATAGTCGGCCTGGTTACCACCACCATAAACAGCTGAGACATCGTAAGTGGTACGGCTGTCGCGTGCCGTTTCAGTAGGCTTTGCGCTATCCACCGTCCGCTTTACATGTACCTTCACATGTCCCTTTGGCGTACCGTTCAGGTTGTTACAACCGAATATCTGGCCAGTGAGTGGTGTTTCGTTACCATCGTACTGAAGTTTTGCACCATCAAGTAGCACCAGCACATTGCCGCCCACAAAGGCCTCAACGGCATCAACGGCATCAGAAGCAGGAGTCTTAGTCTTATCTGCTTCAGGTAATGCCGCAAATTGTTCTGCTGTCAGCGATGTCCCTTTAGCTTCATTATACTCTGTAACATCTGCATATAAAACTAAAACTTGTGCAGCCTTAGCCTTCTGGCCCAAGCCACCGCCATAGACATTACCCTTGATGAGGCCTTTGAAAAGATTGACATGTGTGTATTTGTTCTCATCAAATACAAGTTCACTTGCTGGCTTGCTGGTATTCACATTACCAAATGCACTACCGCCATAGACGTGACCGTTCACGTCGGCACCGCCAGAGGCCTGCCCCTCAGTTCCGATATTCACCTCTACAGAGCCTTCCACAAGCGTAGGTCGACCATAGCCACCACCGAAGACAACATTCTTGATCTCCGTAGCCGGAGGTTCGGGGAAGGTACCCACTGTACCACCAGTTATGGTCACCGTCGTATTGGCTTTCAACACACCGTTCTCGTTGGCACCGCCATAGACAGCGGTCTTTACGAGGGCTTCGGCGTTGTTGCTGTTCTCCACGGTCACCGTGGTATTTCCGTAGTTCTGTGCAACAATGACATTGGGCGAAGTCTGTCCTAAACCACCACCGAAGACGCTACCATTCACGGTACCTTTGTAGATGTTGACAGTAGTTGTTTTATTACCGGGTGTAGCTGCGATGTCGGTTGGATTGCTCTCATAAGTAGGTCCCTTAGTAGCATTTACAGCACCGAATGCCGAACCGCCATAGAGATTATACTTCACGAAACCGCTACCTTCATAAGTGACACTTGGAGTCGTTGTCTTCGTACCGAGGTTTACGGTCACGTTGCCGCCAACGACTGTCTTCGCACCTTTACCACCACCATAGACGTTACCGTTCGTGTCGCTGACTTTAGCCGAACTACCAATGGTTCCACCGGTAATCGTTACTGTTGTATTTTCGAGCACGTCTGCCTTGTTACCACCGCCGAAGACATTCAGTATACCACCCTCTGCGGTAGCCTGAATCTTTACTTCCGTATTGTGGTTTACCGCCGACTCATCACCGCCACCGAACACACCGCCCGTGGTCTCCTTGAGCGATCCATCAGTATTGAATACTTTACCTTCAACGAGGGTATTACCCTTGATGGTCAGGTCGGTAGAGCCCACCTTACCGAGAGCCGTCAAATCGACAGTGGTATAAAGGTAGTGATTCGACATGTCACTACCGCTCTGATTGTTCTTCAATGTGACACTAAAGTCTGAGGCTTTCTTCCATTCGAACTCGGATTCCTCATAATCTGCAAGTTCGCCAGGTTCGAACATACCAGAGTATTTGTTGATATTCGGATTTTTTGTAAATGCCGGAGTCTTTCTCACCTTTACTTTAGGCAGGGTAGCAGAAAAGCCGCCACCGAACACATTGCCATGTACCGTACATCCGTCAAGTACAGAGGTGGCTGTTCCTTTCACCTCTCCGAAACTGCCGCCGCCATAGAAGTTCTCGTTAATGGTACAATCTTTCAGGTTCGACTCCACATCGTTACACATTGCCAAAGAGAAGGAAGCGAAATGGACGTAGAAGCGACCACCAGTAGCACCACCAGACCAGGCAAAGAACTCGTAATCGACATCAGTTGCCACACCAATACCCTTCTTACCGTAATCTTTACCAGAGACATAAGAAGAACCTGTAGTTTCTCCATCGAAATATTTGCCACGGTCAGTGGTATATCTTCCAGCCCAAGTGTCCCAGTTGTCTGAGCTGGGATTCGAAACATCATAATATTTCTTTCTGGAATAGGACGTACCACCATATCCAGCACCAAAGAATCTGTCGAATGTACATCCCTCAGCATTAGTGGTAACCTTCTTGTCGTCTGTCTTGTTTTCTGGGGTATCAACACCTGCCATGTCACCAAACTTCGGACCACCGCAATAGAGTGTCACATGACTATTGAAGATGTCAACCGTAACATCGCCCGTGATGGGTTTGGCTGCATTCATGCCGCCACCATAAAAAGCATCGATGTCAGCATCGTAAATCTGCCAGTGCACACTGCCGTCAATCTGCTCCTGCGAAGCGCCTGCCGCTTCTACGAAGTAGCCACCGCTGATGTAACATTCGGCATTGTCATTTGTTCTGACGTCAGCATCTTGGTTATAAGTTCCTGAAAGATAGAAGCCTTCGAATTCTCCACCAGTCACAGAAACAGGTACATGGGGTGTACTCTTGCTTCCGTCGCCATGTGTACCCAAACCAAACGACTGTATGCGAACATTGCTACCTACATGGATGTAGATGGTATGGCCATCAACAGTATTTGACTGGGTAGAGACAAATTGCTCAAAGTCACCGCCGAGGAGAATAAGGGGGGCATCTTTTTTATTACCGACGTTGTCTTTATTTTCATACTCGACTTGGTTGGAATACACCAGACAGGTGTTGGTAGTCTCGAACCATCCCTTTGTCTTGAAAATAGTAAAATTGAGGAACGTACTCGTATCTTTAGGCTTCTGTGCCTGAGCGGTACCGGGTATATTCAGAAAATCAAAGCGAATAGGAGATATTACCGTACGACTATTATGGTGGTATATCATGCTGTAGTCAGGCTCGCGGTCGTTATCTTCATCCACGGACATGATGGTAAATGGTTTGTCACCGCCATAAGGTATAACGTTATGATGGACATTACCTACCAATACTATTGCATTATCATAGACTGTGCCACTGAATGATGAAACATAATCACTGATATATTTCTTGTCATTATCATTATGATAGTAAATGGGATTTACACTTTGTCCGTTAAATGTAGTGTTGGCATCAACCTGTGTGCCTAACTGGGTCACATCTTGTCGACCATAACTACCATCGTACACTACATCATAATACTTGTCTGCTACATAAACAGCATTGCCCCAATAGGGCTCTATGGTGATGGATGTCACACCATAGGGTACATCGAAATAAGCACCCTGGGAGAATACGCGCTTGCTGACAGAATATAAGTCCTTGTTCCGACTTTTACGGTCAGCATAGTTGTGGTCGGGAAAATCTTTGACTCCTGATGTGGGATAATTAGCAGAAGTATAGGGGTCATCCTCATCAGTATCAGGTCCCATAGCAGTGATCTTCCAACCTGTTACTACCTTATCATGAGTATAGTTGCCCGTACCCACATCATTGTAATAAGGCAACTGTACCTTGTCATAATTGAAGTTAAAGTGTTCAGGGTCCTTGTCGGTACGGGTGAGCGTCAGGCTGGTCGTTGAAATGTTAGCGCCTGTGGGCCACGTCTGACCACCATCACTTTTGGATGTAGCAATAGTTACTGTTAATGCTCCTAAATTTCCACCTTTGTTGCGGTCTGCCTCTATGGGCCTGCCATTGGTATCTAAAGAAATCGTTGGTGCATTATCAGCATCATAGTTGATGATAGACGGATAGTATCTCTGCGCCTTCAGCACGGGATAGGGCTTGGGAGTGGCAATTGTCCTGTCGGCCTTCTCCAACACCCATTTGGCCATATCGCTGGGCTGTACCGTGGTGGTGGAGGTTGAGGCATAGATTGCCGCCAGTTTCTTGTTACTGTTCAGCAATAGACGATAAAACTCATATCGCTTCAAGTAATCGTCCTTAACAGCCAAAGCACAATTGTAATTTGCATTGGGAATAGCCTTGGTCTTCAACTTTTCATAAGCATAGTAATTGAAGGTGTTCAGACCACCATTTTCACTTTTCAAGTTGGTAATAATCTTTCCGCCATAGACGGGTGAAACCGTCGAACCGCCTGTAATGTCGCCATAGAACATACAGTTCATCACCATCGTCTTGAGTTTGCTTTGGGACACACCCTCTACAGCGTTGTAACCCACAATACCACCAACATTCGATCCACCAGCAATAGTAGCATAGCTGAAACAATTGATGACGCGAGCGCTGCCGTCAAGATGACCGACGATACCACCCACGTGCCCTGACTCGGTCAGGCTGCCATCAAGGATACCGCAGTTGTAGATGCGGGTATCACCCGTAGCCGTACAGGCGATGGCACCAAGGTGGTCCTCGGTGTTACCACTGCTGAGAGTGGCATTGGTCAGGATGATATTACGGATAATGGCACCATCGGCGTATAATACCAACGGCTTATTGAATTCTTGATCAAACAGCTGACCGTCGATGGTTCCTTCAAAGGGTGCGCTGGAGGTACCGAGGGAGTTCTTCAGGTCAAAATTCTTTGTAAGGATATAGTAACCCTTCATACTCAGGATTTCATCCGTACTGCTGACTATTGTGGGTACCAGCTCTATAACCAGTGACTGGGCAGCCTCACCGTTATTACCAGGAGCTGCTGCTGACTGCTGCGCAGTAAGGTCATTAAAAGAGGTCATGACCACCGTATTGTCGAAGCGGGGCATTAGGCGCATGTTGCCATTACCGTCATCCACCACTATGAAGGTGGCATTGGTAATGTCCAGCGTCGTCTGGTCGTGACCCTTACCAGAAATATGACCAACAGCCATATTTCTCAGGGTCACTGTCGAACTTCCCGTACCTGTCCAGGCACCGTTAGTAAGCTCTGTACTGGTAGTACTGGCTGTGAAATAACGGTCTGTTGCTGATACGCTCTGAATCTGCACATTATAGGGGTCAAAGCCGTTCTTACCAGCAGCAACGTAGGCTGCTTCGATGTCATCCTTGCTCAGTGCTTCACCTACGCCGTATTGATAGCCCATCTCCTCGTCAATATTGAAGTTGGGCTTCACCTTCCACTGTATCTCGCTTGGTATCGAATTAGTGAGGGCGGGTTTATCGACAAGAGCAATGGCATTGCTATTATTTTGAGCATACTTACCTCCTTGCTTCAGGAAGAATGAAGATGCTTTGACATCATCTTCTTTGTCGGCTCCTACGTAGGTACTGGCATAGTCTCTCTTCACGGTGTAAGTCACGTAGAAGTCAGTCTTGACCTTAGCGATCTGATTATTAATAGGATCATGGGTGTAAGGAATGTCGGCAAGTGTGGTGGAGTTATGAAGATAAGGGGTAACTGCCGTAGCTTTTCCGTCAGCATCATAAACAGTAATCCCCTGATTGCTGACGGTGTATTTATGGTAGCCTATCTCTTTATCAACTTTAGGATACCAATGGTATTGCTCAACCATCGGGCTGTTGTACTTGCGCAGTGCATCAGTGTTGACAGCTTCTCCCGGTTTACCAAAGTTAACATACATTGGCACACGCACAATCTCCCATCCGTGCTGGTCTAGCAGGATGACCTGTGGCTCCAACAGCTGTTCACTGGCTGAGAATTCACCAGTACCCATCGAAACCGTCTGGAACCAGTGGTTACCTTTAGCCAAGTATTTTGTCTTGGCATCCGAACCCCAATTCGCAGCATAGGCCCAAGCCTCATACCTGTGCCAGCCATATGTTGACGTCAAGGTCGAATTATCTGCGGCAGGGTTCTCTCCAGCGATTTTCTGCACGGTAGGATTGTTCTTCCAATACTGCTCAAACTTATCGACTTTTTGTTGAGCGCCATCTATCAAATCAACAGTCTTTAATATCAGGTGATTGATATCCGAACCAAGCAGCATATATTCTGTAGGCTTCAAGGTGGGGTCGGCGGCTGTGACAAGGTCGAATTGTGTGATGACACCTGTGATGACTCCAACATCGTCGTTGGGCTTGTATGTACGCAAATAGGCATGGTTATAGATTTTTTCCGTACCTACTGTATAGTTATGTTCTTGACGTGACTTGACAATGATATGATAAGGGTCAATGGCATTGCCTGTCAGGTCTGTGCCTTGATGGTTGCTGACGAAATACCACAGCCAGCGCGTTCGAGTGGATGCGCCGCTGGACATCTGTTGTGCAAATTTGTCGGTACCATCTTCATTCAATCCATAGACATACAGGTTAAAGTCACCATTATTATAAGGATACATGGGTTGAGTAGCATTGGTGTTGACACCATCTTTACCATCTTCCTGCCTGAAGTTCGTTCCGTTCAAGTACTTCAGCAGATAGGTCTTGCCACCCTGAATGTCGATATCATCATTGACATCGTAGGTGACATAAATGACATTATCAGTAGCTTCACCAACATCAGAAATCCTGTCATCTTCAGAAAAAGTATAGGTATCACCAACAATTGTAGCCTTTTTATAGTATTTGTAGGATGCCAAAGGACTCTGCCATTCTACTGGCAATCCCCAAGCTACATTTTCAATGTTGTCCTGAATCCTTTTGCCCGCCCTGTCAATCAAAGTATACGATAGAGGAAGCTTCACAGGGGTCACGGAAAACACCACATTACCATCAGTACTCTGTAAGGTTATCGTTCCAGTGGCACCTTCATGCTCTGGGTCAAAATTCAATGGAACAGATCCTTTGATGATATAAGTCTGAGGCAAATCAGACAGTCCAAGTGTTGAGGAAACATTGGTCAGATATTTTTTCGAATTGACACTTTGCACGGTAACTGCATAAGGGTCTAAGCCGCTGAAATACCACACGTAGCGCTTATCCTCTTTGGTCGCGTCAGCAGAGGAATCGTAATCTACTGACGTATCATCACCCTCATCATAAACGAACTGACTGCTGGCATTCTTGACATTAAAGGTCCTAACGCCCTGCAAGTGCAAGAATCTGGTCTGCAGATAATTCGTGGTGTAGGTAATATAGATGTTTTCTGTCGTAGGTGTCTCGGTAATGGGCTCTGCTGCTTCGAGAGCTGCCGGAGTGAATTCACCCTCGAACGATTTGAACGTGATTGCCTCACCGCTTTCATCGTTGATATAGGGACTCTGGAGGGCTTCGGGGATAGAGCTATAGCCGTTCAGCGGTGTACCCGCAGATATGGGGTTAGGGATTGTATATTGGATGGCAATGTCTCCAGAACAATTGACGATGTTGTAGGTGTATTTCACCACATGCTTGGAAGCTGTCAAAGAATTCACCATATTGGCCTTCACAGCAATGGCCTGGATATGTGTAGTGGCAGACACCGTGAAAGGAGCGGAATATGTACTGCTTGACGATGTAGGTTCGCTACCGTCAGTGGTATAGTAGATTGTTGCGCCATCAGTAGTGGTGGACATGCTCACCTCATGAGTAGACTCATTGTATGTAATCGTTGGAGTCACACAGACATCAGGAGAGGTCGAGGCGTCCTCAAGGTGCCATCTAGATAAATAAACATCTTTATTTTTATCATCAGGATCACCATACACACCTACCAAACCATCACTGTTATCTTTATTATTTCTTGCATAATATTGCTTTCTGTTTTGAGTGCAGAGATTTAAAAACTTATTACCGCTATTTGGAAGATCCTTTAATGCAAAAGGTGAGAAGTAATAACAATTATTACGAAACGTTATTTGAAATTTAGTGTTATTATCATTCAAATCAGGGTTTTCTTCCAAATGTACGACCCTTCGAGTTTTTGCAGCATTCTGAGAAGCAGTTGGTATGGCATAGACCAGATATTTTCCCGTCCAGGCATGTATAATGTAATAGTAGTCACCAGTCTTTTTAAGTCTCCAGATGGAGTTCTTATCCTGATTGGTCTTATATGTGGTAAGATAAGGTTTGGTTTGTTCGGCATTATAATAGGCAAGCTCTGAAGCTGACTCATATTCTGCTGGTACAAGATAACAATGCTCAGTAGTTGCACCTGATGCACTATAATGGGTGTTTTCATTATCATATGAGTCAATTTCACTGGCAATATAATAAATTCCCTCATAGTCATCTGCCCACGTCTCACTAACTCCCACTGTCATCAGCAGTGTGAGCAAAATGACGACAGAGCGGAGGGCACTTTTCGCTACGCGTGAAACCACAAAAATAGGTCGTAGGCATAGCGTAGGCATATTGTAGGCATATTGTAGGCATACTCTTAGCATACTCTTGGCATACTCTTTTAGTATGCCTAAAGTATGCTTAGAGCGATTCATCTCCCTTTTTACACAAGGTCTGTTCCCCTGTGCTATTATGTTGTTTATATCTCTTTCACTCAATAACGTTTCAGTCATATCTTGTGTCATATCTTATATTCTATTTTACTAATAGTTTCTTCTTGTTTGCAATGTAGACGCCTTCGATGCTAATCGGGGTCTCTACCGTCTCACCCGGCTGGAGCACATAGTTGGCAATGGTGTTGCCACTGACGTTGATGATGCGTACTGTCGTAGCTTCCAGGAGGTGTGACGTGGTCACAATGTGACGGTCTTTGACATAGATCTCGAGATCACCGTTGAGGGTTGAAATCGGTTCTTCCTCCAGACCGTTATAGTTTCCGCCAAAAGCAATGCTCTCAGGCTCGAACTTCCTGCTGTGTGCTACTGCATGAGTAGTAAAGTAAGGACGGAAGGCACTGACAGTCTTTGCCTCACCAGTTACCTTGACATAACTGTTGCCATCGACATTGAGGGCATAATTGCTATTATCAGCCTCTAAGCTCTTGTTCATGTAGCTCGGCATGAAGTAGTAGTCATTACCATCGTATGTCACTTTCGTTCCCTTCAACTCATTATCGCTCACAGCAATGTGTTCACCCTTGTTGGAGGCGAAGGTAATGGTCTGCTTACCAATTTTGCTGATAGCAACTGCCGTATTCTGAGCCTCAAACTTACCGCTGAGGTCGAACTCGTAGTAGGTCTTTCCAGGTAAACCGAGGATATACGGGGTCGCATGAGCTAAGTGCGGGTAGCCTGCATAAGAGCGTTCTTCCTTGTAGTATTGTCTGTACTGCAGATATGTATCGGCATTCTTATCCTTCTGGTCGTGAACGCTCTCGTTCTTGTAGTAGTAATCCCACAGGAAGGTGTTGCCTACTTTCTTGATACCACTTGCTGCAGTTGGATAGTGGAAGTTGGCCTCTAAGACATTTGTCTCGCCACTCTTCAGCGTCATAGCGCCTGCCTCCAACTCACGCAGCCAGTACTCGTGACCCTTCGAATTCTCACCGCCATTATTGAAGAAGTGAGTAATCTCACCCTTCGTATTAGTAGTTACCAGCTCAGCAGTGAACGGGATGCTGATGCCCTGCCAGCCCTTCGTGAGGTCTACAAACTCGCCGTCGACAGGTTTACGCTGATACCACATCAGGAAGTCTGAACCGAAGTCGTAAGCGATAGGAGCATTGAAGTCCTGCTTGTCCACGAGCAGATGGTCGTTAGTGGCAACGAGATTGCTCTGTACCAAGTGACCCTTGACAGATATCGCTGTAGCGTCCTCAACACGACGATACTTCTTACCGTCGGTATAATGTTCAGAACCTTCTACGTAATAGTCATAGTATTCGTTATATACAGGATCCACAAAGTAGTCTGTCAGTACATCATGCGTCTTCTTATTAACATAGCCGCTCTCACCAGAGGCTGCAGGTGCGTAGACGAGTAGGTTCTGAGTCTCGTCACAGTTCTGGATGCTTGTCAAGCCATCATCGTCCAGCAGCGGCTGGTAGAACCACGTACCGTTAGCGCCCAAAGTGTATGTGACATCGTTATGGCCGGCGAAGTCGATGGCGGTCATGTTGGGATAAGCCGCACGCGGAGTAGCATGAGCCTCTATCTGCTTGTCGGTCAACTTCTCCTTTTGTGCCAGATAAACCGTCGGGTTGAAGTGGGCCACACTCATTTCCTTCGATCCGTAGTAGGCCGGAGCACGATAGACGCGGTTGGCATCGTCGTTATATGACAGGCGACCAGCATCTCTAACGACTGCCGTCGGCACCTCCTGATGGGCATTTGTATCATCATAACCGTAGTTCAACTTCTGTCCGAAGAAGATGTAGTCGTCAGGCCAGATGGGGAAGAAACCGCTCATGACAGTTTCCTTGCCATTCTCTGTAACAGTCCAGCTACGGAAACGCTCATCCTCCGTATCAGGGATGACACCTTTGTTGCCGCCGTCATAACGGAAGTCGCCGTCGGCATAGCGGTCCTCCACGTACATGATAGCATCCTGCTGGTATTCGTAACCCGTAGAGCAGAGGCTCGGATTGGAGGTATAGCAGTGGTTATCCTGGAGTGCCAACTCACCATCATCACCAATGGCTAAATAGCTATACCTTTGAGGATTGTTCTCATCGGTTGATGTCGCCACCTCATGGTCGCAGTAACGCTTGTACAGATAGAAGTTGTTCAGGTCGTAGGCCACCTCACCATTGTAGAAGGCATTCTGAGACTTAGCCGTGGCAACGCCATGTTCGCTGGCTGTAGTCTTATAATTCTTTCCGTCTTGATAGTAGCAGTTAACCATCTGTTTAGCTTCTGGATGCTCAGTGTCGGAAGGATAACCAAATACGGCATAGACACTACCGTCAGGTGTACCAGTAGTATTAATCCAGCTACTTTCCACATAACCAGTACCCTTATCTACCACACCTGCCGTGTTGAACGAACCAGTGACACCAAGGTTATAGATATTACCACAGAGGTTGTAGAACAGTGATTTGTCGAGACCGCTGATGGTATGTCCGTCGCCATGGAGGTTACCCTTGAAGCACTGTTCATCCGTACCAATGGTCGTCCAAGGATGGGCAACAGAGATGGTTTCAGATGATTCAGGATCTTCAGGATCATAATCTGGGTTAGGCTCTATCGTTGGACCGTGGTTAATGTCTGTACGGAGGAAGAACTCGAGGTTCTGTCCACCCTTCACGCCACGCTGATAGGTCTGACCGTCATACTTGTTGGTGCCCTCAGCTGTACTGATGTTCAGCGGATTGTGACCATCAAGATGTGTACCAATACTCAGGTCATAGAAGTTCTTGAACAGATCAAGACCATTCTCCGAGCTTTCACTGTAGTCGTTGATATAAATCTTCGAGTCGCGCTTCAGACGGGTGCGATCGTAATCCACATGCAAGTGGTACTGCTTGTCATCCATCACCTCCTTCAGGTCGTGGTAGTTGGCCACGTGTACAGGCACGGTGTTGGAGTAGGTCTTACCTCTATTATAAGTCTTCGCATAGTAGGCGATGTAGAAGTCATCCTGATACCAGTATAGCGGTTCGCTGGATGGCGTATATTCCTTACCGCTGAAGTGGCTCTCGGCATCTTCCTTGGTTTCGAACAGTTCCCAACCACCACCGATAATCTCGTAGCCATTAGAGTTGACACCAGGTACGCGCATCAAGATGCTCTGACCAGGCAGCACGATGTTGGGCTCCTTGATATCTTCTACCGAAGGAATACCGTCCTCGAATTTCACGTGGATCCTCACCACATGGCGCTCACTGACAGGCGTGATGTGCGAACCACTCTCATCGCTTTCCTCATAGTCATACTGGTAGATGACAGTGATAATCTTCTCCTCAGAGAGGTTGTCATATTCGGCATTGCGGCTCACATACAATGTACTCGTCTCCATAGGCGATACACCGCTGATGGTGAAGCCCAGCTGCTGGTTCTTCAGTTTACCATATTCGGTTGGACTGAGAATAGTACCCACAGCGACCGTAGATCCCACAGCATGTGAACCAGAATTGATATCCGTTACAACAGTACCATAAGTATTGTCTATCGTATAGCTATCGCGACAATAGTAGTAGATACCTGCAGTACTGAAATTAAGCACATCGACATTTCGCTGATAGTTCAATCCGCCTACTTCCGTAGAATTCGGCAGGCCATTGTATGTCTCTGCGTCAATAACTTGTCCGGCAGCGAAAGGCTCCTTGTAATAGAAGGCCTCTTTGACAACATAGAACGAGGTCGATTTATTATCGTCTGTAACATCAATGGGCGCATAGTGGTACTGCTCATTCAGCAACTTCGTCTCGAATTCTTCACGCTCAAGGACGTCGCCATCCAGAATGCTGGTAGCATTAGTTATTTTGGTCTCAACACCATTCTCTACACGAGTCAGAGTAACCGTTTGACCTGTTAACAATGCAAGATCAGAACCGTTAGCGTCACGCGTCGCTTTGTAATCAATAGGCGTCTCCAAAGAGTATTGGGCAGGATTAGTCTTCGCCTGTTCAGGCGTTGTGAAGTTCTGACCGTCGTATTGGTACTTCTGACCTTCCGGCCTTCCATAGTTCTCATCGATGAGCAAGTCAAAGGCGTCGTAGTTGAAGGTGAAGTTGGCACGGTCTGCTTCCGACATAGCACTCCAAGCCTCCAGAGCACGGTAGTTCTTGCCAGGCTCATAATAGTTGCCGCCATAGAGACCGGTGCTCGTGCAATAATATGCAGGAACAATCAGTTCGTCGATGTCTGATGCAGCTGATGAATACTTGGTCTTGAGTGCTTCCTTCTCTTCATAGGTCATCAGATCATTGATGAAGATGTACTCTGTAGCACTAAGCTGGATACTACCCGTGCAGACGTAGGCTGGTGATGCACTAACACCTGCGCTTGTACCTACGGTCTTAGACACAGGAGCACCCTTGTAGTAGTGACGGTTAGCATCAGAGCACTCAGCGGTTATTACGTAGGCTTCTTCGAACGTAGCCTGCTTTTTGCTGGCATCGTAACCTTCATCATTTTCTGTCTTACCATAATTAGGTATATATGCAGTATTGATGGAAGTATAGCTGTTATAAAGACTCTGCGGAATAATATCCGTTTCTTTGTATTCATGCTGACCCAGCAGCTGTCCTTCTGTTGTATTCAGATAATAGGTAGGACCGTTATCGTAGCCTTCGCCAGTCTCCTGACGTTTTGCATGGGTTGTGCTACTTGCTTCCGTGTACCAAGTATCCCACAACTTCGGGTTCGTCATCTTGTAGGTCAGCAAGTAACCCGTACCATGACTCATCTCGTTAGACGAATGGAAGACAGAGGTGAACGGAACATAAATGGGATTACCGTCCTTGTCGGTTGCTACGACATCGTTGCCTTCATCGTCTTGAACAACCTTGATGACAGCCTTCACGGGGTTGTCCTTACCGTCATTAGGAGTGAGATCCTTTTCTTCAGCATCATCAAAGTAGTCGTCGTATTCTGATGGCAACAGTACCAGATCGGAAGAAACGATGGTATTGCCAATCTTACATTTCTCACTTGTAACATAGGTTTCCTCCACAAACAGGTTACGTTCAGAGGCGGGCAGCAGATACCAATCCCAATAGCTGATAGGCGTATTCAGATAGTATTCGTTGTCCTGTATCAGCAGTTTCTGCTCGTTGCCAAGTTTTGTTTTTGAACTGGAACTATAGGATGAGTAGTATGCATAGAGGTTAGGCTGCACATCCAACAACTTCATCTGGTTGTGTGCAGCAGCAGAAATGGTGATAGGCAACTCAACGTTCTTGCTGTAAGCATTAGCAGAGCCAGTTTGTGCTGTGATGTACTGGTCATAGACATATACCGAACCACGGATGTACCAGTAGTGGGCAGGCACACGATTGCCCATCAGGTAGCGATTGGTGATGTTGTAACAGTCGTCGATGATGATCTGGGTATTATGTACGAAGTTACCGGAGGTCTGCCACTCTTTCTGGGTGCTGCTAGCAGTATTATCGGTCTCAATATACTTATAAATTCGGTTGGTCACTGCGGGCGTATCGCCAACACCGCCATGCAAATTCAAGTCTGTCAGGATCGTCTGATTCTTGCTGGAAGATTCACGTACTCCGTGAATGTTCTTGGCATAGACGAAACCACCACCAATACCCTTGGCGACATTGATAAGGTCTAACTGTACGACACCGGTGATGATACCCCAATCCTTCGTTTCGAGCGTATTGCCCGTACTCTCCTCAGTCGTCAACTCCAGATGTACACCGGACGCCAATGCCACCTCATTGTGGCTGAGACCATTGTTACGACGGGGATCCTTGTGGAACTGTTCCTTCCAGTCTGCGTAAGTAGCTGTACCATAAGCCTTTTCATTGGCATCACACTTATATTTAGTCTCGTCTTTATTATCTGTTGTACGCACGTCATTATAGAAATTCAAATCGCTGGTCAGGGCTCCGAGGTAGTTTACGACACTATAGATACCGAAGTAGTTGCCGTGGGTAGCAAATTCGCCAACATCACCAGCGGTGGATGCCTTCTTGTTCAGCGATACCTCGCGCACACGGTTGATGGTGTAGTTGGTAGCATCTTCTATTTCAGGCACACGGTCCTTAGCACCCTTCATCACCATACGGCTACCGAAGACACCGCAGAAATCGGCACGCTGCAGCGTATTCAGATAGCGACCGGCATAGCGCGACACCACTCCGTTCTCCGTCCAATACTCCGGGTTAGGTTTCCCGTTTTGGATAATCGTACCGTTGCCTTCAAACAGCACCAACAACTCATCGTGAGGAATGCTGGTACCCGGCGTGTAAGTGGTATGCTCATTGTCCTCACATTGCTTTAAGCATTTGTACTTCAGTTCGTAATAAGCCTGCTCACGCGGTGGAAGAGACTTATAGACATCATTGCTGATTTCATCCTTGATGTTATAGTAGTCGGTACCGTAGTTCGTAACGTTCAGTTCACGATAGCCGTCAACGAACGTCAGGTTGCCATCGCCGTACAAACCACCGATATGAATGCCTCCTACGGTGATCAAGTCACGGTTATAGACATCATGGATAGAGGCGGTCGCATTACCGAGTACAGTCTTCGTGTTGGCATATAACTCACTACCGACAGCAATGTTACCACCAGCAAACACAGCATTGTGGATGATGACACCACGTTCTACATATTTTTCGTCAACGACAGAACCTGCATCCACGTAATTCCATTCTGCTGGCCAAGAAGTGTCGTCCTTGTCCTTCTTAGGCAGGGTGTTCAGATAATCCGTGGGGATGTAATCGCCTGTATTGTAGGTATGGCCGTCATAAAGGATAGGTGCCTTAACCTGCAGCCAAGGCTCAATCAGCACATGGCAATCCTCAGTCAGGAACTTCTCGGCATTTTCGCCAAGAGATGTGCCGGCATTATTGACGAAGTTCGTGCCGTTGGATTTGTAATAGTAACCCTCGTCACCTTTGTCATAGCGTACTCCTGACTTGTTACCAATATACAAGTTTCCATTCTGCTCATAGGCGCTATAGACGAAACCTTCATCACCGCCTCCGAAGACGTTGCCATAGCCAGATGCCAAGCCTTCATTGGTTCCAATCTCACCACCATAGATGTTCACGTCGGTCTGACCAAAGACGAAGCCCTTGACCTTCAGGTCCAGCGTAGGCACCGAGTCCTTGTCCATATACATTGTACCGTCGCCGCCCCAGCTGTCTTTACCTCGACCACCGCCAAAGACGTTACGCAGCACGTGACCATTATACATCTTGACATGCGTCTGACCAGCCTTGAAAATACGGGCATCTTGGTTCACCAGTCCATTATCCGGATAAGCATCTTTATACCTAATGGTACCGCGACCAATAGGACCAATCTCGCCACCACCATAAAGGCTGCCACGTACCTTGCCACCATACATATCAATGTAGGCGTTATCCACATAGCTGTTCACCACATAACCACCACCGAACACATTACCTGAGAGATCCAAGTCGCCAGGTTTCTGGTCATCAAGTTCCTCAACATATTCATATTTTGGTGACGACTCGCTACCCGTGTTCTTATAGCGATAGCCGATATATCCATTATTGAGCCTCACATGCGAGGTACCATAGACAGAGCCACCCTCACCACCGCCATAGACATTACGGGTAATAGCAGGAGCACCGCCCAAGTATGTGTTGGTGCCCGTCTTACCGATGACTACATAGCTTTCGGCAGGACGGTCGCCCGCGAATGAGGTGTGGATGCCGCCATCATGGTGACCGACATGACCTTCATAGCCGCCACCATAGACATTTCGTGCCGTGCCACCCAGCACGTAGGCATTGGCTGTTGCTGTGAATTTATTACCAGGATCTGCAAAGTCATCAGCACCGAACAGGTTATCCAGACCACCGGCACGACCACCGGCATAGACATCCTTCTTCACCTCACCGCCCAGTACTGCAGCGTATGTGCTGCCATAGACATCGCCACTGAGTGCTACCTTGGCATCACCCAGACCACCGCCATAGATATAGCCATCTACCACAGCACCTTGATGGACAATGACATTGGTATTGTGTTTTTTGGCACCATCCAGCTGTGCCGCCGTCTTATCGTCCAGCTCAGCACGATTGCTGACGTGCTCCAAATTGGTGTCAGCATTATTCGCATAATCTGTCCACGTCTCATCAGGATTATAATATCCATCAATTGTCCATGCAGTTTTCCAGTCTTTCTTCCAACGATCCTTAGCAGCATTGCTCGTTTCTTCATCTTCCGAACTCAATTCATCTTTATGTTTCTTCCAATACTCATCTTGTTCACCAACTTGTTGCGATGGACCATCCTTATAAAGATTCATATAGGCTTGTACACTGGCAGAGTTGAGCACATGCCCCATCTCACCACCGCCATAGACTTCATAGACCTTGGCACCACTGAGCAGGTTCACCTCTGTGTGTTCCGACCAGGTGTCAATACCTCGACCAGCACCGTAGATAGTACCTGTATAGCCTTTCTCCTTATTGCTATATACCGGCGAAGAGATGTTGACCTGGGTGAAGAGCGAACGGCGTTCGTTGTTGTTGCCGCCAAAGATGGCACCAAACACTTGTGCGTTCTCGCTCGTATTCTTATAGTTTACCTGAGTCTCATAAACATCGCATGGTGGCAGAATATACTTTCCGTAAGCACCACCGAAGATATTGTCAATCTGGATGGTAGATGCCGTTGGCACATTGACAACCGTACGGCGCGTGACACCTTCCTGGTAGCTACCACCAAAGGCATTCTTGATTCTTCCGTGAAGCAAATCAACAATGGCAGAAGCTTCGTCAAGGTTAAAATTGTCGGCAAAGGTCTGATCCTTAGTATATTTCATGCCCAAACCATTATAGCTACCGGCACCAAAGGCTTCCATGTTAGCGAATGCCGTCTTGCCATCAGGGATGTCGATGAGCACATAACTGCAATCCTGAGCCTTGTCATCTTCTCTGTTGCCGGGGAAACCTGTACCGCCACCAAAGACTGCATTAATGAGGTTTTGTGCATGATCCTTCGGACGGATATTCACGAAAGCGTTGTGTTGTTTAGGCATAGCAGAACCGGCACCGTAAAGGGCCACATTAGTATAGTCATAAGAGCCGTAACCGCCACCGAAGATGGTATCGACCCTACCCAGCAGGTACTCCACATAGGTAGAGGACTCTAGCACACCAGGTGCACTGTTCGATGGGCTGCCATGCAACTGAGCGGCCTTGGTGGCATCGTAGTCCTTGACGCGAGCCTCGAAGTTGTAGCCTTCCTCATAGGCGCCATGGATAGTACCTCCAAAGTCGTTACCGCCATAGACGATATCATTAATCCATGGGAAAGCATCGTTATAACCACCATTTTCATTGGGCTGACGACCGATATACACCTCGGCATGACCCAGAATGTCGGCATCGCTGGCACCACCGAAGGCATCGTAGACACGACCGTTACCCAGGTTGACAAGCGTATTACCGCACACGTCACCTTCGTTACCACCACCATAGATGTATTCAGCCTCAGCGGAATCATCAGCAGTTCCATCAGAATGATAGACAGGTTCCTGACCTTTCAGGTTGACGGTAGCACTATAGGCCTTGTCAAATACATATTTGGGTTCCTCCTCTCCCTCAACTTTGGTTTTCTTGCCTACTACACCTTTCTGTCCGCCGCCATAAATCTGGAAAGTATAACCATTGTTATGGTTGATAGTAGTACTTCCCCATATCTCGGTATTCTTACCATATCCGGCACCGAACAATGACAGGGCAACAGCCATCAGGTCGTCACGCTGATCTTCAAGGTTTACGCCAGAAGGTGTTCTTTTTCCTTCAGGAGCTTCAGTACCGAAGACCTCGTTTCTCTTCAGCATGTCCTGGTTAATATTAATCACAATATTACCATTCACATGACCGCTCTCATAACAACCGCCATAGACATTACCACCAATTAAACGGATGTCCTGGTCAGAGGCGTCGCGTGGCACTTTTACGAAATCACCATCTTCCAATTTCTGCGTATTCCATACGAGCTCATTGCTTGGATTAGACAACTCATAATAGACATTTTCGTCACTGGCAATCTCAGTTCCTTTCGCAACGAATCTGCTAGAACGGTCATCAGTCGTATAGTAAACTTTGTCTTTTGTCAGCGTGCCAGTTGTAATTTTGGTAAACACGTCATTCCATCTGAGAGGCGTAATCGTCAAGTTCTCAAAGTTCATTTCTATACGGTCCTTGATCTTTCCGCCTTCTTGATATCCGCCTTCTGCCTGCTCGGTCTCGGTACCGATAACGCCGCCCTCGTATGCCGCATTATACGTACCTGCTGCCACGTTAGCATTGTTACAGCCACCCACAAACTTATTGTAGATATTCAAGCCTTTGTTAACAGTGAGAGTCTCCTTTCCACCAAAAGTCATACTACCTACGTTACCACCGCAATATAAAGAACCGATATAGCTCGAGTAGTCAATATACTCTTCAGGGTCGCCGTTAGCAATCTTGTCAAATACGATATTAGGCTTTAATCCCATAGCAACGCCATCCATATATCGTTTGAACACACTGGAGCCCGTCAGGTCTAAGGAACTAAATTTACTGCCCTCACCTTCACCTTCAACGTATTCACCGGCATCATTCACGTTACCAGCATAGAGCTTCAGATAATTTTCATCTATCATGCCCTCACCATTATTGCCGAGATATACGTTGTCAGCAATCACATAAGAACCCATCTTCAACTCTACAAGCGGATTACTCTTCTTGGTTATCAGCGTTGCACAGTTACCGCCCAAGAATACGGAACCATGTATGATGGTATAGTCCGGTATGCTACCGCTACCGGCCTCGCCCTTCAGACGGATAGACACCTGCTCAGCATTTGGTCGGAAAGCATTGAGGGCCTGGCCTGTGGTCATACCACTTGGTGTTTCATAATAGAAGTCACCAAACACGTCATGATCCTTAAAGGTTTCCATGTCAGTATATGGATAATTACCATTACCGCCACCATAGACATTACCATAGACACTAGTATAGATACCAACAGCATTACCGCCATATACTGAACCTGTCACGTCGTTACCGCCATAGACATTATTGACATGTCCGCCGCGCACAAGAGTACGGGCTGACAGCTCGTTTGGGAACTTATAAATAAGATTACCGTTTTTGTCCTTATCTTTCAGGTTTGTACAGGGCGTATAGACCCCGTTCACCGTCGGCATCACGTCTGCCATACGACAACCGCCAAAGAGGTTATCGACAATAAGGCTGGAGTGGTCCTTGATTTCAAGGAGCAAGCCCTCGGGACTGGTCATATTACCCTTGTTACCACCGCTATACAGGTTGCGCACCTTGCCAGCCAGCAGGTTCCACGTAGGACGGATATGCATCTCTGCCTTGTTGTTACCACCGAAGAAACGGCCTATTTGGTATGCACCACTGCTGGGATGTGAGAAGGTGGTGTTAATGCCCATTTCCTTAAAGCGGACGGTTGATAGCAGGTCGGTACCATTTTCGTCCTCGATGCCATCGGCATTAACTTTAATATGGTTCACCACCGCACTGGGGTTATTGACGTGGATGATGTTCAGGGTTTTCACCGTCGCATTGTTTCCGCCACCATAAGCATAAACGATAGAGCCACCCTCAACCTCCAGATAGGTCTTATCCAGTTCAGGCTGTTGGAAACCGACCTCATCCTCGTTGGTTACTACCTCTGCAATAGGATTCTGATGTCTCTTGTCACTCCAGTTATAGATGGCGTGTGTCACCTTGCCTTCAGTTGGGCCTGGTGTCTGGTCGTAGTCGAAGTCACCATTACCACCGGCAAAGAGCTGACCGATATAAACTTTTCGAGCATTAGGATCGGGCTTGACATCGCCTACTTTCTTACCATAAGCTTCGCCTTCCGGGTCATTTTCATCCCTCGCAATTTCTTCCTCCGTATAGGTGCTATTCGCGCCTGTCATCACCTTCGTGCTGATACGAACATAACTGTTGAAGGTGTTATCAACAACGTTTTTCGTATAATCATCGTCTGCTGTGGCTTTTACTGCTTTCAGTTCGTCAGGTACAGACTCCCTGCCAATCGCTTTCGCTGTACCAATGGTACCAGCAATATCGTTACCACCATAGACCTGATTAATCAGGATATAGTTAGGAATTCCCTCAGCGACATCAGACTTACCATCGATATGCACAAGGGTATTACCGCCCACATTCGCCATACGGGCACCACCGAAGACCTTACCTTGAGGGTCGTTCAACGGACGTTTAGCGTTAGGATTCATCACGGCACCGATATCACCGGATGCCACCGTTACCTTTGTGCTACCCTCCACATTTGCGTGGTTACCGCCACCATATACGTTACCACCAATCTTGATCTGCCCCTGTGCAACTATCGTGCTCAGGAGTACAACTATCAATATGGTAATAACGCGTCTCATTCTTAATTCCTAATTCCTAATTTTTATAAGGTAATCATAATTTCTAATTACTAATTACTAATTTCTAATTAACCACCACAGTTGGATTATCCAAGTCCGGTTCCGACAGCACATACAGGTACGTAGGATTGATAGTCATGTTAACCTGATATCTCCATCCTCGCTTGGCTTCCTCCTGTTCGGTGAGCAAGTCCTTGAGCAACATGGTGTTGGTGGCCTTGCAATCCTTACGGATGAGATTGCCTTTCGTGTCATAGACATCATAGACGCTGGTGAGAATGAGCGTAGTGATCCCATGGGGCATAAAATGTCCCAAAAACGAGCTATACTCGGTTGTGAGGGGGAAGCCCGCATTATTTCTGTATACCGTACTGTCACTTTTCGTTTCGTCAGCAGAGGGCGTATAGGTGATGGCAGTGATAGGATTGGCTTCTTGATTCTTTCTCTCTACCGTGATAACCACATCCGTCTTTTCTGATATATCCCCACTGAAAGTCTTGGTCTTCAGATAAAGCGCTTTCAACTTAATACTGCGTAGGGCATAGTAGTCAGCGTGAACCCTCATGCTGATACTGAGTGCTGAATACAGATGGTCGAAGAGGAAGTACAGGTAGTTAGGATTGACTTCCTCTCTTGATACCTCGTTTTCTACAATCGTTCTTTTGCCGGTATTCAAATGGAATTTAAAGTCACCGGCACGCAGCCTGTTAGTCCTGGTGTCTATGCCGTCGTTGTATGTACCGATTGTGCCGTTTTCAGTGTCATCGATATAATCGCCGTCATAGTCTTCAGAGAATCCATGTTTTGCCCCAATGATAACACAGGGGTCTGCGGCCACAGCCTTCAAGCCATGGATGGTTAACACCGCACCATCAGCCCAATTACTGTGTTCAGGGAGTTTTGCGATGATTGCATCGTCGGCAGCATCACCTGGAATGAATCCGTAGGCGTAGTAGTTGCCAGGATTTACATCTTCTTCTTTGACTTTATTCGGCAGCGACAGCTTCCATTGGCTGGTAGATGGCGGGGGAGAAGGACTATACCTCAGTCGGGCATGCAGCGGATTTTCTGCGGTGGTGGCATCACCCACTGCATTGTCGTGAGTCATAAACAGGCTGATAGTGCTCTGATTGAGATTTGGCAAATTTTCGTATGTCCCATCATATAGGGCTTCGTAGAGATAATAGCCAGTGGGAGCCGTCCATGAAGTTCTACGCGTCATGCCGCGAGTCTCCGGCCCGTCTTCGTAGAGCATAGCTGAAGCTGATACCGATAGCGGTATTTCGTACTGCACAGCGGGAGCCTCTGACGCCTCGTCAGACGAGCACGAGATAAAGAGTGAAGAGTGAAGAGTGAAGAGTGAAGAATTTGCTACCGCCAGTAGGAGAGTGAAGAATCTATTGCGGGGGCACAACGAAGCCAGATGCTGAACTGCTGTCTGCATCTTGTCAACGATTGCTGCTA
>JAEEGK010003019.1_pt1 | contig 42120 bp, 44 predicted proteins | sample 8958771 | NCBI WGS metagenome assembly JAEEGK01 (sample SAMN16246547, study PRJNA631951) | gut metagenome | biome: gut microbiome; feature: rumen; material: SC-attached | host: Bos | place: Iran: Karaj | collected 2018-10
AGCACTTGCTGCATTATCTATAATTTCGCTCACAGCATGTTCATATCATAACCATACCAATGTTGAGGTGACTGCAGGTACAAACACTCCTGCGACCATAAATGTGGAAACAGACAATGGCAAACAACAGACTAACATTAATATAAGTTCAGACAATCCTGACATCATTTCCGTGGAAACAAATAATGGAAATGAAGGCGGCCAGACTGAAACTAACGAGAACAACAATAACACGGAGAATAATACAACTTCAAACGCAGACATTTTACCCATCACGGATGATGAGGCACTTTCTGCAATCCAGAACTTATGCCTCGAAGAAAATCCCGGCATTGTGGATTATCTTGCAGAAGGCGAAGTCCCTTTGTACTGGGTGGTTGAATCAAGTGATAATAAGCAGATTGTAGTGCTTTACAGATCGTATACAGGCTCACAGACAAGATATTACATTGACCGTGTAAGCGGCGAGACATATGTGACTGAACTTGTTCCCGGTATCATCGATGAAGAGACCGAAAACGGCCAGACATTCAACATACGCGACTATTTTACCGTAGAAGGCCAGGTAGTAATTCCCGGCACATGGCAGACAGTTTCAATCGTTATGACTGACGACGACAACATGGAGCCTGAATACTATGTTCAGTTTACGAGCTCGGATGTCGTATACGGTCATATGTCAGACGGAAATTTCGTACAGGAATACACAGATAAAATATTCGCATCAGAGAAACTTGCTTCTGGCGGATACATGATAAAAGCAATGAATTCAAGCGGCATAGAGTATACATATTTAACGAGCGAATCAGACGACACCATCCTCGAATACTACGAGACCTGGGACGAGTTTGATTACGCCAACAAGTACTTCGGCGGAGCATCTTTATCAAAGTGTGAATAACGACTAACCGGGGGATATACATGGCAAGACTTATCGGCGAGAGACCGAAACATCCGATGGAGCAGGAGATGTATGATTACATCATGAAAACACTGCCCGACTATATTTATGCGCTGTTTTGCCCGAAGATTGAGTACGAGGGCAGCGAGAGAGAGCTCGATGTGGTGCTTTTCGTGCCGCACATGGGCGTGTTCGTGCTCGATTATTATCCGGGAAGCACGATGGAAGTGTCCGACGGAAGGCTTCGGTTTATAAACAGAGCCTGCGAATACGTGACTTTTTCTCCTAAAAGAATCAAAGAGAACAGGCTTGCCGTAGAAAATTACCTAAAAGATAAATTCCGCATAAAACCGTTTATATACGAAATGCTCTGGCTGCCGCAGTTTGAGATAAGCGCGGAGGCGAGAAACAGATCTTTAAACGAAATCATCGGATTTGGCAGGGTAATCGACCGCAAAGACATGGAAAATTATGAAAAATTCCTGCACAAACTGATGGTTGGGCGAATCTTTTATGATAAAAACCCTGAGAACTCGCAGTTTTACGATGATTTAACCGATACGATGGCGCATAATATCTTCTTTTACTGGGAGACAGGAATGCCTGAACCTTGGCGTCCGGCGAAACCGCCGCTTGTTTTTATGAGCCACAGGACGTTAAATGCAAATGTGGCGGCAGAGATAAAGCAGGAGCTTGAAAGCAGGGGGATTTTCACGTGGAAGTCGCCCGAGGACATCGGCATAGGCGGATATTACAAAGAGGTTGAGACGGAAGTGATTAAGAAGTGTGATGCGTTTCTGATTCTTCTTTCGTCATCCGCACAGGAGAGCGAAGAGGTCCGCTACGAATTTGAGACGGCACAGAAATTTGGCAAAAAAATTCTCCCTCTCTGGATTGAGGACTGCGAAATTAACGACTATTACAAAGAGGCTCTGACCCATTATCAGTACAGGATTATGACCAGACCCGACAGTCAGATAATAGATGAGATAGAGAAAGAAATAAAAGTTATGTCAACCGAATAATGCATTAAATCTAAATTTAACTTTTACAACAAGAGGCTTGAAATCAATGAAAAATAACAAAAACAAATTTAAACAACCCCATATCAGCAAAAAAGCACTCACGGTCTTCATGTCGCTCGTAATTTTGCTCTCAGGCATATTTGAAGCGTTGTACCTTGCGGGCATAAATGACATGCTGATGGCAATCGTCATGTGGATACCTGCCATCTCGGCATTCATCGCAGCCGGCGTAGCCATGGCGGACAACAAGGACCGTTTCAACCCCATCAAACTTTTCAGATATGTCGGCATCAGATTTTGCAATCCTTTATATGTTTTGCTCGGAGTAGTAATACCTTTTATATATATTTTCATCCCTTACAGGATTTACTGGACCATGCATCCTGAAAACTTCGGCTACAGCGGCGTGGCATTTTCGGTTGTTTTAAAGGATCTGGCCGTATATACGGTAGTTTACGTGCTCATTTCGCTTGTAACCGCGCTCGGCGAAGAGATAGGCTGGAGAGGCTTTATGCTTCCGGCATTTATGCAGCGCCTCGGCGATAAGGGCGCATTGGCCGCAGTCAGCATCTTCTGGTGCCTGTGGCATTTCCCGCTTCTTATATTCGGCGATTACATGGAAGGCACTCCACTCTGGTATCAGCTCGTTGCCTTTGTGCTCTGCGTATTCCCGATTGGCATCATCGCAGGCATCCTCGCCATCCAAAGTAAAAGCGTCTGGCCCGCAGCATTCCTTCACGCAGGCCACAATGCCTACGATCAGGCGGTTTTCGGCGTCATCACAAAAGGCAACGACAGAATGTTTTTCGTCAGCGAAACAGGCGTGTTTACAATAGCCTGCGCCTGGATAATCGCAGTTATAATGTTTGTGATTTACATGAAAACCAAGAAGAAAAAATAAGTAAAACTCATAAAAGAAACGCACAGCGTCAAAAATATTCTAAAAGAGTCGGAGGATTGATATCTCCGGCTCTTTTTACGCATTGCGTAAATGAAATAAATGTGTTATGATTTACTCAATGTGTAATTTTAAGAAGGAGATAAGCATTATGAGCGAACAATCATTTCAGAAAAGTATGAAGGAATTAAGAGAATCCACGGGCTTAAATCGTAAGGAATTTTGCGAGAAATTCGATATTCCTTACAGAACTATGACTGAGTGGGAACTTGGTCATAGGGTTGCTCCGCCGTATGTGTATAGACTGCTTTCATATTATGTTGAGATGCAGGAGAAAATGGATAAGGATTGAGATTAAATGGATTTTACGCCATTGACATTTGGTGGCATATACGATACCATATAATCAGACAAGGGGGATAATTGATGAAATTGATTCCAAGAATAAGGGGTGATTATTATGGTAAAATATCCGTTTGTTGTATTCCAAACTGAAGTAGAAGGTCATGTGTTTTGGATAGCTAAAAGTTCATATTTGAAGGGGTGTGTAGGACAGGGAGACGAACAGACAGAAGCTATTTCTGAATTAGAGGAAAATGAGAAAGCATGGTTGGAAACTGCTGCTGAAATTGGAATGGAAATTCCTGAGATTCCGATTGAACATATGGAAGAATTTAGTGGGAAAATGACTCTTAGATTAGCGCCGTTTGTTCATCGACAAGCAGTTCACTTTGCCAAAATGGAAGGGATTAGTCTGAATCAATACATAAACAATGCTGTCGTAGGGCAAAATGCGGTAATGAAAGCAACGATGTAAAAAAACTTTTTGTAGTCATCATCCTAAAAAAATGACACTACACCCCCGTCCCCCAGTGTCAAAAATTTGTAACAAAACTCTCGCTGAAGTGTTATATATGCAGCAAGTGTATACAGTAGCGTATGCAGTGTGTGCAGAGTACTTCGGAGGGGAGTATGGAGAGATACGGTCAGATAAAAAGTAGAGATAGGGAAACAATCACGCTAAAGGAAGTAATTCAGGTGCTTATTCCCGTAGCGGCGGTTGTTTTTTTGTTTGGCGCAATCTACCTCAATCAGGCGATTCTGGCGCCGCGCTTTAAGAGGGAGTTTTCCTATCGAAAGCTCATAAAAAAGACCACAGAAAAGACCATAAAAGAAGGCGAAATCATTACCTTCGGCAAATACGACTGGAACAATACCTGGCGTGTGCTAAAGGTCGAGGAAGACCGCGTATTGGTGATAAATGAGAATTGCATAGATTTTATGAATATGGAGGGAGAAGTATCGTCATACGATCCGCATTTTAGCAGATATTTTATGGCCTATCCGTATATTCCCCAGGATGCCATGATTTATCACGGCGAAAGGTGGAAATACACGGGATTAAAGAAATGGCTTAATGACGTATATTATGATGTGACTTTTAATGACAAGGAAAAAGAACTTTTCATAGAAACCGAATACGGCAGGATTTTCCTGTTAAGCAGGGAAGAGGCAAGAGAGTACTTTGAGAATAATTTGGACAGAAGAGCCCAATACCTAAAATGTGATTATCCGTGGTGGCTCAGGTCGTCATCCTCGTATGAAACAAACGTCTACAATGATTATGTGACCTCCGATGGAAGAATAGACGGCAACTCGATTTGTTACAACAGCTCCAACATCGGCGTCCGCCCCGCAATGTGGCTGAAACTGGGCAAATGACGCCAAGTTGCTCGCCCCGCAAATGACACAGGGGGACGGGGGTTTTGTGTCAAAATAAAACAAGACACAATGTTGACAAATTCGAGGGAAAATACTAGAATATTAGGTAAATAAGGGCAAACTATCCGAGAGGGTAGGACGCAAAGTTGTAAGCCTCAAAGTGTAAACGGAGGCGGTTTAACTGCAATCAGATGAGAAAGATCTTGTTTGGTTGCTTTTTTGTTTATAAAAGAAAAAAGCCCAAGCAGGAAGAAACAGGTTATCGGAGGTAAAAAAGATGAAAGAAAAAGGAAGAAGAATTTTATCGGTTATCTTGACGGCAGTTATGATATTTGCGTTATTGCCGGTATTTGGTAAGCCGATGGTGGTAAAGGCTGAGAATCCTCAGGAACATGTACATGATAATCAGGATACCGATGGTTCCAATCATTCCAATTGGAAAAAGATTAGTAGCTGGGATAATTTAAAGAATCTTGGAGAGGACGGCGGAAGCGGATATCTTAGTAATAATATTGAAATCTCTGAAACATTCACGATAGAGTCAGGTAAAACCGTTAATTTATGTCTTAACGGTTACAGTATAACTCAGACTGCGGGTGATCATACTGATACTATAACTGTAAAAGGCACATTAAATTTGTATGATGAAAAAGATAACTCCGGAATAATAACTCATGCTAGTACAAAGACAGGCAGAGGCGTATATATAGAAAAAAATGGAACCTTCACAATGAACGGAGGAACAATCTCAGGGAATAACGCTAGTTTTGGCGGTGGAGTAGAGAATTATGGAACCTTCACAATGAACGGAGGAACAATCTCAGGGAATAACGCTAGTTTTGGCGGTGGAGTAGAAAATTTTGGAACCTTCACAATGAACGGAGGAACAATCTCAGGGAATAACGCTAGTTATGGCGGTGGAGTAGATAATAATAATGGAACTTTCACAATGACAGAAGGAACAATCTCTGGGAATAACGCTAAGTATGGCGGTGGAGTAGATAATAATGGAACCTTCACAATGGAAGGAGGAACGATTAAGGATAATAAAGCCAAGAATAAAGGAACGGGTGTAAACGTAGAAACAACGTTTATAAAGGAAGGCGGAGAAATAGTTGGTTCTATAGAATCTTCTTCTGGTGCTTTATGTACTGTCACATTTAATGCAAATGACGAATCTGATAAAACTATTATTCAATATGTTCTTCCTAATGTGAATACAAACCTTGCACCGAATAAGTTTACTTATGAAAATGATAGATTTGCTTGCTGGAATACAAACGCTAATGGTAACGGAGACTCATATCAAGATAACGCTGTCATAAAGATTGATAAAGACTTAGAACTTTATACCAAATTTGTTAATAAAATAAGTTATGAAGTAACTTTCAACGTTGACAACGGCTCATGGTCTAATGAGACAAATAATACAAAGACAGTTACTATCTGGAGATATGAAGACGAGGATAAAACACTTATTTTAAAAGATACAGATATCCCTTCACTCGGGAATCCTGATATCGGATATAAGTCGTCAGGAAGCTGGGATACAAAACCCGATACAGAAAATGCGCTTACAGAGAATAAAACATATACATATACATTCGCACCCATAGAATATACAGTTAAATACGATCCCAACGGCGGCGTGGGAACCATGCTTGATCAGGACAGAAAGTATGATGACAAAAAAACTTTGACCACGAATGCATTCACTTTGGAAGGCTATACGTTTAAAGGATGGAATACCGCAGCGGACGGAAGCGGAACATCTTATGCGGATGAAAATGTCAGCAATCTTTCAAGCACAGACGGGGATACTGTTACACTATTTGCACATTGGCAAGCGAATAAATATACAGTTAAATTCGATTCCAACGGTGGCGAGGGAACCATAGATAGTCAGAGCAGAGCATATGGTGATGGTGTAGCTTTGAAAACAAATACATTCACATTTGAAGGCAAGACATTTAACGGATGGAACACCGCATCTGACGGAAGCGGTACACACTTTAAAGATGAAGAAGTAAATAATCTTTCGAGTACAGAAGGTGATACAGTAACACTCTATGCTCAGTGGACTACAAATACTTATACGGTTTCATGGAAAGACTACGACGGAACAGTACTTGAAACTGATACCGACGTGGCTTACGGCTCGACCCCTTCATACGACGGAGAAACTCCTAAAAGAGATGATGCAGGAAACATAAAATACACCTTCTCGGGCTGGACTCCTGCAATTGATATCGTAACCGGTGCAGCAACATACACAGCTACATACAGTGAAGAAGAGATAGTAGAACCTGAAGAACCTAAAGCACCCGAAGAACCTACCGAACCTGAAGTTCCTGTAATCACAGAGCCCGGAGTAGAACTTCCTGAGAAAGACTGGCTCGATGATGTAAGACTTGCACTTAACATTGCAAACGAACTCGGTGGACCTCAGACGGTAGAGTATAGCGGAGATTTCGCACTTTCATACGATATCATGCAATACCTCGTAGAGCACCCTGATATCACATTTGTTTATCACGTAACCTACGAAGGACAAGAATATACAATCACTATTCCTGCAGGTAAAGCAATCGCAGATCCTAAAATTGGCTGGTACGGACCTTTGTGGTTACTAGCTAACTATGGCGGTGAAAATGTTCCCGACATCATTGCAGGAAGTGGCAGATATACGGTAGTTGAAGGCGATACACTTTCGGGTATAGCCGAGAAGTTTAATACTACAGTAGAAGAACTTGCAAGGAAGAACGGAATTAAAAATCCTGACTACATCATTGTTGGCCAGGTAATCGTTTACTAAAAAACACTACCCCGTCCCCCAGTGTCGAAAGGGGGAGGGGGTAAAGCATTGGAGGGGACGAAAATGAAAAAAAGAGCAAGAAGAATTTTATCGGTTATCTTAACGGTAGTTATGATATTTGCGTTATTGCCTGTAATCGGTAATCCTATGGTTGTAAAAGCTGAGGATACACCAGCGGAGCATGTGGCGCATGATGAACAGTGTTCGGCAGAGGAAACTGACTGCGAATACCATAAAGGATGGACCAAGATAAGTACTTGGACGGAATTAAAGAGTCTTGGAGAGAACGGCGGAAACGGATATTTGGTTAATGATATTAAAATCTCTGGAATATTCATAATAAATCCAGATAAAACTGTTAATTTATGTCTTAACGGTTGTAGTGTTATTCAAACTGCTGATAATACTGATACTATAACTGTTTACGGCACATTAAATTTGTATGATAAAAAAGATAACTCCGGGGAAATAGCTCATGCTAATGGAAAGAATGGCAGTGGAGTATATAACGTTGGAAACTTCACAATGAACGGAGGGAAAATCACAAGGAATAACGCTGATCATGGCGGTGGAGTAGGTAATTATGGAACCTTCACAATGACAGAAGGAACAATCTTCGGGAATACCGCTACTAAAGAAGGCGGTGGAGTATATAATTATGGAACCTTCACAATGAACAGAGGAACAATCTCAGGGAATAACGCTATTAAAGAAGGCGGTGGAGTATATAATTATAAAACCTTCACAATGAGAGGGGGAACAATCACAGGGAATAAGGCTACCATTTATGGCGGTGGAGTAGATAATTATAGAACCTTCACAATGAACGGAGGAACAATCGAAAAAAATAACGGAACTGATGGCGGTGGAGTAAATAATTTTGGAACCTTCACAATGACAGAAGGAACAATCTCCGGGAATAACGCTATTTTGGGCGGTGGAGTAGGTAATAATGGAACCTTCACAATGACCGAAGGAACAATTAAGGATAATATAACTTCTAAAAAAGGAAGCGGAGTATATAGTTACAATTCTTTCGTAAAGGAAGGCGGAGAAATAGATGGTTCTATAGAATCTTATGTTGGTGCTTTATGTACTGTCACATTTAATGCAAATGACGGATCTGATAAAACTATTATTCAATATGTTCTTCCTAATGAGAATACAAACCTTGCACCGAATAAGTTTACTTATGATCATAATAGATTTAACGGCTGGAATACAGATCCTAAAGGAAAAGGAACACCATATGCAGATAAAGCAACCATTAACATTGGCAGCGATTTAACACTCAATGCTCAATGGATTGAAGAGGATAAAGAAGGCTGTGATGTCATTTTCATAGTAAATAACGGTTCATGGGATGACGGAACCAAAGAAAAAACTGTTCGACTCTGGAGATATGAAGGCGAAGACAAAGCGCTTATATTTAGCGATTCAGATATTCCTTCGCTCGGAAAACCTGATACAGGATATAAGGCAGGAAGCTGGGATACTGACCCCTACACGTTCAACAAGAATTATGTATGTGGTATAGATAAAAAATATACTTTTACATATTCATTCAAACCCATAGAATACACAGTTAAATTCGATGCTAACGGCGGTGTGGGAGCCATGGATAATCAGAGCAGAGCATATGGTGATGGTGTAGCTTTGGAAACAAATACATTCACATTTGAAGGCAAGACATTTAACGGCTGGAATACTGCAGCAGATGGAAGCGGTACACCTTATGCAGACGGGGAAGCAAATAATCTTTCAAGTACAGACGGAGATACCGTAACCCTTTACGCTCAGTGGACTATCGATACTTTTACGATCACTTGGAAAGACTATGACGGAACAGTGCTTGAAACAGATGCCAACGTAGCCTACGGTACGACGCCGACATTTGACGGTGAAACTCCTAAAAGAGACAATGCAGGAAATATAAAATATACATTCAACGGCTGGACACCTGAAATAGATACCGTAAAAGGTGCGACAACATATACGGCTACATACAGTGAAGAAGAGATAGTAGAACCTACCGAACCTGAAGTTCCTGTAATCACAGAGCCCGAGCCCGACCCTGAAATTCCCGAGAAAGACTGGCTCGACGACTTAAGATTAGCGCTTGGAATAGCAGACGAACTCGGCGGCCCTCAGACGGTAGAATACAGTGGTGATTTTGCTCTTCCATACGAGATCATGCAATACCTCGTAGAGCATACGGACATAACATTCATCTACACTGTAACCTACGAAGGCGTAGAATACACAATTACAATTCCAGGCGGCAAGGCAATCGCAGATCCTAACATTGGCTGGTACGGACCTTTGTGGTTACTAGCTAACTACGGCGGTGAAAATGTTCCCGCCATCATTGCAGGAAGTGGCAGATATACTGTAGTTGCAGGCGATACACTTTCGGGTATAGCCGAGAAGTTTAATACTACAGTAGAAGAACTTGCTAAGAAGAACGGAATTAAAAATCCTGACTACATCATAGTTGGACAGGTAATCGTTTACTAAAAACACAGACCCGGCTCGTCAGAGCCGGGTTTTTCTTTCGCCTACACTTTACCACGCTAACTTACTAATTTTCTAAAACTGACAAATTACGCACTACTATCACGCCCAAACGGATATGTAAGTATAGACAGTTTAGAGTTAAAACGTATATAGAGGAACAAATGGAGAAACCTTAACCTATCGCCCGGGCGAGACAGACATAGACGAGGCCAGATCAGAAGCTCGGGCGAGCCCAACCCCTGTTCCATAAGAGTGTAAAAAATGAGTAAAAGGGAAATATAGATGAGACCACCCTATTGCAGATTTTGCGGCAGGGTGGTTTCGTTTTTTGCTGTCCAGTTTATTGGACACCTCCCTGATCTATAATAAACTTAGCAAAACAATAAAGTATATTTAAGAAAGGAGCTTGCATATGGAAGAGAGAATTAAAATGGTATTATCTGAAACTGATGTTGAGAGAATGGACTTTACAGTAGAAGACGTAGTGACCGTAAACGTACACGGCCTTAGCCGCAGCGCAATGGTCAGGCTGCTTAAGAATGTAGCCTGCATATGCAGGCAGTCCTTCACAATGCGAATAATCCACGGCTTCAACCACGGAACCATCTTAAAAGACACAGTCCGCACCGAGGGCATATTTTCACGCACATACAAGATTGTTTCCGACCAGACAAATCCCGGGGTTACAATGCTTGTTTTCGCATAAAAGAAATAAAATACACGGATAAAATAACCGATAAATAATAAGTGGAGGTTCGCATGTTATTTGGTTTTTTCGATGACGACAATAGAGAATACGACTATAATAGACTCAGAAAAGATCTTGAGAATGAATATGCTGCTCAAAGTGCGACATTTTCGGGCGGATTTGGGTTTTGCGAGATGCTTGATGTGAAAAGAGCAAGCAATGAAGAACTTCTCAAAATGGCGAAAAGAGAGGGCTTTAATCTCAACAAGTATAAAAGATAATTAATAAGGAGTGTTATATGGGAACCTGGTACTATGAAGTCGTAAGCATCGACGGAGACTATGCAAACTTAAGGAGAACGGACATCGAGTCCGATGATTTAAAACTGGTAGCAAGAGCATTACTGCCGGCAGAAATATATGAAGGCTGCAAGTTAAAATATGAGTTGTTGCAGTATTATATGGAATCATAAGAATGTATGGGACGAGAAATATTTCAATAAAAAGCATTTCTTATGAAGTCTTAAGGAATAAAAATTTATGGAGAAAACATCAATAACTAAAAAACAACATTATGTTCCGAGAATGTATTTACGGAATTTTTGTATAGATGGCAAAAAAGACAAATGCTATGAATATAACCAACATACAAATGATGTGAGAATTGCAAATATAAATAATTTGTGTGAAGAGAATTATCTCTATGAAATCAGAGATGAAGAGGGTATATTTTTGGTTCCCGAACTAAAGAATCAAATTGAAAAAGCCTTCTCTATTATCGAAAATGAGGATGCGGAACTCTTAAAAGATTTATTGGAGTTAATAGAACGATCAAGAGATTCAATCGTGCTATCGGACGAGCAAAGAAAAAGTTTGATAGGATTTATTTTCCTTATGATTTTAAGGAATCCTGTGTTAATGGATGTTCTCCCGGAAACTTTAAAACTAATTAACGGAACTGAACTTAAGACAAAAGCTGAAATAAAATTTGCTTGGATTATAGTCCTTTTGAATATTGATAGATATGGTTATGATATTGAGAACACACAGTTAACTTTTTTAAGAACAAAAGAATCAAATCCTTTTATAACATCAAAACTTCCTATGTATTTTTCGGGATATCCCATTCAAAGGGATTTTTATATGCCATTATCTTCTAAGGTTGCAATAGAGATGAGGCTTCCTGAAAATGTACTTATAAATGTGAACAAATGTGATATTCGAGACTTGAGTATAGAAGAGGTAGATAGTTATAATTGCAAATTACTGGATAGGCAGGGTTCAATTATATCAAATTCACAAGAAGCATTAAACAAATATAAATTGTTTATGGATGACTTCGATAAAAGCCCGATAAATCCGTATACATTAGTGAATCTTGAGATGCTAGAAAAAATGCAACCTGAATATTTTCATTTATTGATAATAAAACTTGTTAATGAAGAGTTGAATAATAAAAATGAAATATTTATTGAAACATATAATAGACTTATTATAGATTTTTCTTCAGATGAAACAAAGAACAAAATGGCATCAGCTATAGAAGATGAAGTTAGGAAAGCTTTAATTTGCAATAGATTATTGGATGTAGTGGAATACAAAGAATTATTAGATAAAATATGATATTGTTGAAAAAAAATAAGTGATATATGGAGTTAATTAATGTTAAACTTTGATGATTATAAAAAATTACTAGATAGACAAAAGAATAACCAAGATGTTAGGGAGGAAGCTATTCAGTATAATGTTATCCGCGTTTTTCTTCAAAGTATATTTCAAGAATATGATATAGAGGCAACGTCTAAACAAGAACGTGCTTCTATACATGATTATTTAGATTACTGTGGGTCATATATTGATGATAAAACCAGAAAACTAAAAAAATGGACTCCAGATTTAGTAATAGCAAAAAATTGGAATTGGGATAATATAAAAAATGATGTGGAGTATAAGTGCGTTGTAGAGGTTAAATCACCATTTTTAGACCCTATTACAGGTCAAAAACCCGAAGAATATAAATGTTTAGATGAAGTAAAAAGTCATTTAATGGCTAAGAAGAACAATAAAGTAATTCTTACTGATGGTGTAACGTGGGCTTTTTATGATAAAGAGCATGCTTTAAATCCGTTATATGATCCAATAACCTTAGGTGAGATTGAATACGAGATGAAAGTGTCGCCTTTTAGAAAGAATCCAATTCTTGTGCGTGGTAGCGGAAATAGACCAATTATAAAAGGTTTGATTTGGAAACAAGGCAAGGTAGAAACGGTTGAAAACGAAGTAATAAATGACATTTTTGGAAAACCCTTAGAATATGAAAAAGAGCCAGAGGAATTTGGGGAGTTAATAAGAAAACTTCAAGAGTTTATTGTATAACACGTACTATAAGATTTTTAACGAATAAAAGATGTCAAATCAGGTCATTTGTGGTATAATATTCAAGGGTGAAAAGCAATGAAAAGTGATTTGGGATGGGGAAGAACTAAACACAGAGAATAACTATAAGCACAGGTAGGAAAAACCTGTGCTTTTTATGCTTTTATACAAACATATCTTTTTTAAGTGAAGGAAGGGCAGAGATGAGCAAAAACGTTGCAAAACCGGTAATAATACAGATTAAAGACAAAGAAACGGCATTAAAAACTTTTGAAGAAAAAGATTTGTTGAAAAAAGATAAGAAAACCCAGGAGTTAATAAGGGACTTTCCGACTGTATATATTCACAATTGGAAAGAGTCCGGAGATTTTGAAGTTTATGTTGGCGAATCTAATGATATTTTTAAAAGAACCCGTCAACATTATAAAGCTTCTTCCGTTAAGAAAAATTGGCAGAGCAAATTACGGAAAAAAGATGCGTGGCTTTATATTATCGGTCATGAACATTTTAATAAGTCACTTACTCTTGATATTGAAAATAGGCTTATGCATTACTTGATGAGTGCAGATCGAGTTAAGCATGTACATAATCTAAGAGATAATCCGCAAACCAGTTATTATCCTATGGAGGAGTTAGACCCTATATTTAGCAAAATATGGAACGGATTAAGAAGAGAAAATAAAGAATTATTTCCTACTGAAAGCGAGATAAAAGACTCTGCAATATATAAGGCTTCTCCGCTTCATAAATTAACGAAGGAACAAGAAGCAGCCAGAGATATGATAATTCTAAAAGTTAAGGAGGCTCTTAACAGGAAAAAAACTAAGCAGATAATATTTATAGATGGTGAGGCAGGAACAGGAAAAACTGTTTTAAATAGTAGTACATTTTATGAATTATATTGCTGGAAAGAAGAAGGCAAAGGAATCAAAAGAAATTTTAGATGTCATATGCTAGTAAATCATGATGAACAGATTACAGTATATGAGCAGATTGCCGATAAACTTGGATTAACAGAAAAATTCGGAAAAATCGTCAGCAAACCAACAACCTTTATTAACAATCATTCTACAGATGATCCGGTGGATGTTGTTTTTATTGATGAAGCGCATTTGCTTTTGACTCAAGGAAAAATGTCTTATCGTGGTACGAATCAATTGCAGGATATTGTAGACAGATCCAGAGTAACTGTAGTTATGTTTGATGAAAATCAGATACTTACCGCTGAACAGTATTGGGAATCAAAAATTTTGGAAGGATTTCGTAAAAAAGCAAAGGAATCAGGAAACTACATTGAACTGAAAACACAACTCAGAATGCAGGCAGATCCGGATACTATGGATTGGATTAATTCTTTTACAAAGGAAGGAAATATAAAGAAAATTCCTAAAGGAAAAGGAAAATATAAAATAAAAATATTTGACAAACCAGAGCTGTTGGATAAGGAAATAGTTGTAAGGTCAAAAGAAAAGGGCAATGAACTATCCCGTGTAATTGCAACATATGATTGGGAGTATAGTTCTAATCATAGACCCGGTGATGAAGCAAGATTTAAAAAATATTGGGAAGTATATATCGAGAAATGGCATAAACCATGGAACAGAGAATTAGATAAACTCGATAAACGTAAAGGGAGACGGAAGGTAAACAAAGGATTAGCATGGGCTGAGCAACCTCAAACCATAGGTGAAGTAGGATCGACTTTTACTATTCAGGGTTTTGATTTGAGTTATTCCGGTGTTATATTAGGACCCTCCGTAAAATATAGGGATGGGAAAATAGTGTTTGACCCTAATGAAAGCAAAAATGATAAAGCTGTTCAAAACAGAACTTTGTCAGATGGAACGAAGAAAAAATTTGGGGAAGAATTGATTAAGCATGAAGTAAGAGTGCTTATGACGCGTGGGGTGAACGGAATGTATATATATGCTTGTGACCCCGAACTTCGTGAAGCGCTATTGGAAGCAGCAAAGTAAGGAATAATCATATGAGACAGGAAACAATTAACAGAATAAGAAAATTTCGTGACGAAAGGGATTGGAATCAGTTTCATACTCCGTCTAATATGGCAAAATCCATTGTGATCGAATCAGGAGAACTGCTTGAGTGCTTTCAATGGTCAGAGGATGATTATGATCTTCAGCATGTTAAAGAAGAATTGGCAGATATATTGGTCTATTGCCAAGATATGATTGATTGTTTAAATCTGGATGCTGATGAAATAGTAAATATGAAAATGGATCTTAATGAGGCTAAATATCCTATAGATAAAGCAAAAGGCAATTCGACAAAATACGATAAATTATAATTTGTTTTAAAAAGAGGGTTCTTATGATATTGCCATATTCGGACAATCTTAAAATTGAATATTTAAGCCGTATTTTCGACCGCAACCGAATATCGAACTGTTATAAATACTTTTGGTTTATGTCTATTCTGGAAAAGATATCTGAAGACAAAACAGAATTTACATATGACGAACTGATAACGGAAATGGTTGTAATCGCATGGTATATGGTCAATGAGTATCGATTAAAACTCGGACCTGCCAATACAACGGATAATCTAGAAGAAGCGGTAAAGTATCTTCATGATGAAGTATTCGAAGGTCAAGTCCCCTCAACGATAAAGAAAGAGGCACTAAGAGAACTTTTAATCAATCTTGATGACAGAAGGTTTAAACAGTATAAGAATACTTTAACTAACAATGTTCCGTATTGTTTGCAATCGCCGTTTTATGGGAAAAACCTGAAAGATCCCAACAAGAACAAGATTGAAGCGATTAATCTGGAAAAGAGACTCATTTATTATTTCAAGGAATATAAAAATTTAAATACAGAAATATGTGTTATGGATGAGTGGGCGGAATACCTTATACGGAATAGGGAAATTCTAATGGATTGGACCAGATATAATCTGATTGGCTATTTACAAAGCAGAAATCCTGCGGTTCCCGGTATTGCGGATAAAATAATACCGCCATATGCGAGAAATCTTAACAGAGTTAAAAGATATTGGGATGTAATTATAGATGCGGATAGAGGATTAAAGGACATATATGGTGATAATAATCTATCTGAAATATCTATATCCATAGATCATTTTATACCGTGGCAGTACGTTGCACATGACGAACTTTGGAATTTAAATCCGACTACAAAAAATATTAACAGCAGTAAAGGAAACAACCTTCCGAATTGGGATAAGTATTTTGGAAGATTGCTTGAATTGGAATACAGAGCTTATACACTTCGATATGAAAATAAAAGAGTTGAGGAAGCGTTTAATAAGTGCGCTGATTATCATTTAAATAATTCGGAAATAAGAAACAACTTATATGCAGACGGTTTGACAAAAAATGAATTTGGTGTGCGTCTTGAAAATGTTATAAAACCCGTATATAAATCGGCCGTTAACTGTGGCTTTCGTGAGTGGTAACCATTATGAAAGATTCAAACATAGAGTATTACAATCAAAATGCAGATAGTTTTTATGAAAGTTCTGTAGATGCAGATATGTCAGAATGGCAAAACAGATTTCTTAAACATATTCCTGCCGGAGGAAGAATACTTGATGCCGGTTGCGGAAGCGGAAGAGACAGCAAGGTTTTCATAAAAAAAGGATATTCGGTGGTGGCTTTCGATGCATCAAGAGAGATGTGCAAGAGGGCATCTGTACTATTAGGACAGGAAGTTTGGCAGATGCGTTTTGATGAGATGTCCTTTGAGGATGAATTTGACGGAGTATGGGCTTGTGCATCGCTGCTTCATGTAGGCGATAATGATTTATCGGACATATTTAAAAAGATTCATAATGCGTTAAAAGAAGATGGAATACTATACGCTTCTTTTAAGTATGGCAATGGTGAAAAAGAAAGAGGGGAAAGAAACTTTATAGACTTCACAGAAGAGAGTATAAAACCGATATTAATAATGTCAGGATTTGAAATCGTTGATTCGGGAATAAGTTCAGATATACGTCCTGGAAGGGAAAATGAAAACTGGACGAATGTAGTTGCGAAAAAATGTTAATAGTTAAAAAAATTGAAATAAAGGATTATTTACGGTGGGCATTTTATAAATCAATAGGACTGGGTTTTGTAAAAGAAGATAGTGATGTTTCAGCCTTCATTGAAAAAATGAAGGCTTTATCATCAGAGGATTCGCCAAAGATACACCGTTATGAATAAATTATGAAGAGAAAAGCCATTACTATTATCTCAATTATATCCATATGCATATTTGCGTTATTGTTCTTGGCTTTAATTATCGGCGCTTCAATAAAACACTCTCATAAGAAAATGGATTTCGTGTCAATTGATTCATTAACTAAAGAGGAAGCAATTGAAGAAAAGAACAATTTAATAAAAGATAGTTCAGATAGTGAAGAAATAGTAGATGAAGAGAAATTTGTATTTAACGTAAACGATATCCCTTTATATAACGGTGATCCTTTTGTTGTTTTAAATGATAATAATCCGTTGTTTTCAAAAGATCAGATAAACACGGAGGTGTTTGAGGAATATAGTGAACTAGATGATTTGGGAAGATGTGGAGAAGCCTTTGCAAATTTATGTCCGGAACTAATGCCTGATGAAGAGCGAGGCGAGATTGGATATGTCAAACCATCAGGATGGCAAACAGTTAAGTATAACGATTTAATTGAGGGCAATTATCTGTATAACAGATGTCATCTAATAGGATATCAGTTGGCGGGAGAAAATGATAATATATGCAATCTTATAACGGGAACAAGATATTTGAATACCATCGGAATGCTACCGTTTGAAAATGAAGTCGCTGCATATATTTATGAAACAGGGAATCATGTATTATACAGAGTAACGCCAATCTATCAGGTAGATAATCTTGTAGCTTCCGGAGTTACTATGGAAGCGTATTCTGTAGAAGATGACGGGGTTGGTATTTGCTTTTATGTATATGTTTACAATGTTCAACCTGGAATAATAATTGATTATGCATTTGGAGAAAGTGAATTAGATCCGAATTATGTTGTAATTGAAAACGAAATAGTTGAGGAAGAATCTTCGGATATACAAGAAGATGAATCATATAATACAGAAATCAATGACGGCGTTCAGAATGATGATGCAACTATTTCTGGAAATGATTCATTTGTTTCGGATATTGAAGTTAAATATGTTGTTAATATAAATTCGGGAAAATTTCATATTCCTACATGTGATAGTGTAGCAGAGATGAAAGAAAAGAATAAGAAATATACTGATGAAAGCCGTGAAGAATTGATAGAGCAAGGATACTCGCCTTGTAAGGCATGTAATCCGTAGAGAGGATAAGATTCATTGAGAAAAAGATTATTTGAAATAATTGATACATCTACTGAAGAAGATAAATTAGGCAATGTTTACGACGTTTTTATGATGGTTGTAATTGTTGCCAGTTTAGTTCCGCTTGCATTTAAAACGGAATACAGAGCGTTTCAAATAATAGATAAGGTTGCGGTAGTTATTTTTATTATTGATTACATATTACGATTAATCACCGCTGATTACAAATTAGAGAAGAAAGGAATATCGTTTGTAATATATCCATTTACTCCGATGGCAATAATTGATTTACTTTGTATTCTTCCTTCACTTAATTTGATAAGCGGAGGATTTCGTATTCTTAAAGTATTTAGATTACTCAGAACCTTAAGAGTTTTCCGTGTTTTCAAGGCTATTAGATATTCTAAAAGTATAAAGATGATTACAGAAGTTTTTAAGACTCAGAAGAAACCCTTGTTTACAGTTGGACTTTTAGCTATCGGATATGTATTAGTTTCGGCATTGGTTATCTTTAATGTAGAGCCGGATTCATTTAATAACTTTTTTGATGCTGTATATTGGGCGACGGTATCTCTAACAACAATGGGTTATGGAGATATATATCCAGTCACAACATTGGGGAGAATTGTGACTATGGTGTCGTCTGTTTTTGGCATTGCAATCATTGCTCTGCCTGCAGGTATTATTACCGCGGGTTTTATGGAACAGTTAAATGATGATTCATCGAAGAGAGAGGATGAAAATGAGGAAGAATAAAACGACATTGATTATTATTGTTTCAATTGTGTCATTTCTTTTTGCTTTTGTTGGTTGTACTTCTGCTGATAATCAAATCGAAAGTGTGCCTATGGGCAATGTAGCTCAGGAAGAAATCGTAGAAGAAGTAAAAGAGGAGCCTCAGGAAATATTAGAGAAAGTTGAAGAAGAAACACAGGAAGAAATTCAGGAAGAACCTGTGGAAGAAGTTAAAGAAGAGGCGGTTGAAGAAGCCAAGGAAGAATCAACAGAAGAAGTAGCGGAAGAAAAAACTCAGGAAGAAGCAGCTGTAGAGGAAACGCCTCAGGAGGAAGCAGTAGTAGAAGAAGTACCCCAGGAAGAAAAGGAAGAAGAAAAAGTTGAAGAACAAGTAGTTGAGAATAAGCCTGTTGAAGAGCCAATTAAGGAAGAGCCTAAAGAAGAATATCATTGGATTCTCAATACAAATACTAAAAAGGTTCATATACCGACTTGTAATTCGGTAAAGCAGATGAAAGAAAAAAATAAAAAGGAATCAGACCTATCTCCGGAGGAATTAAAGAGTAAGGGCTATACTGCCTGTAAAAACTGTAATCCGTTTAAGTAGGAGGAAATATGACAAAACTATTTATGTACCGATTAACGGATGATACAGGTTTGGCACCATGTGTTCAAGACGGGCTGCTTTCCCTTGCGGTTTGCAAAGGTGGGCAAATTAGAAACGGAAAACTGATTAATACCGGATTGAGATATTGGATTGGGAGTCAATTCACCACTGAATATAAAAATGATAAGGTTTATGTTCTTGGAACATATTACAATCGGTTTTTATATCTTGCTAAAATAACAGAAGTAATGTCGATGGAAGAGTATTATCGGTGCAGAAGTGCTAATCGAAAAGATAATTTATATACTTATAAGTATGGTGAATTACAAAGAAACAAATATCTTTATAAAGAGGGTTTTCATATAGAAGAGCAGGTTTTACGAGATAAAGCGGGGAAATATGTTCTTTTGTCTGATAACTATATTTATCTTGGGAAAGAAGCAGTTTTTAACAAATTAATAAATGACTATGGTGCAAAAACACGAGAAACAAAAAAATATTCTGGGAAGGAAGCAGAAAAAATAATTAAAGAATGCGAAAAGTACAGAGATAATATAATCCATCTTCCCAATAATCCTTTGCCTTCAAAATGCGGAGAAGCAAAATGAAAATAATATTATCGAGAAAAGGATTTGATTCTGGATATGGTGGCATTGCAAGCCCAATTCTTCCCGATGGAACAATGATTTCTTTCCCGATTCCATCAAATGATTCGGCGTGTTTTAATGACTTGGCTTTTAAAGGTAAAACATATCAGGATTTAATCAACGAACTTAAAACTCGCAATAAAACAACAGTAGGTAATCATTGCCATTTGGATCCAGATATAAGGAAAGATATTATAAAAAGACCTAAAGGTTGGAAACCTATATTTGGACAATGCGATGCTGCAGAAACCCATCTAGAGAATCAAGGTGTAGGAAAAGGTGATATTTTTTTATTCTTTGGTTGGTTTAAGAAGACATCATATGAAAATGGATTATTGTCTTTTGAACACGGGGCGAGAGATATTCATGTTATTTATGGATACCTTCAAGTAGGAGATATTGCGAAAGGAACGGATGTAACAAAGTACTCTTGGCATCCGCATTCGGCATATCCAGGTGGAAATAATACGATGTATATTGCTTCTGACAATCTAGTGATTGACGGGAAAGAAACAGGATTAAGAGGCTCCGGCACTTTGAAATACTCAGAAGAGTTGGTTTTAACATATCCCGGAAAAACAAGAACAAAATGGAAACTTCCGGAATTCTTCAAAGAAGTTCCAATTTCGTATCATACAAAAGATAGTTTCAAACTGGAAGGGTATTTTCAATCTGCTCATAAAGGCCAGGAATTTGTTGTTGGAGAATCGGAGGAAGTTACTGCTTGGGCAAAAAAGCTTATAACTGATAATGTGGAATAGAATTTTGTATTCATATAATAATTAATGTGATAACCCAGAAAATAGTATGAACAGTATTTGTAATGTAAGATAATGGAGAATGAGAGGATAATGAATATGACGAATGAGCAAGCAAAGATAATGGTTGTTATTGTAATGTTGGCTTTGTTGGCTTTAGCTGTATATGCTATAGTTACAACTATTCAATATAAAAAATTGACGCGTGAAATCCTTGATTCGCTTGATTTACCAGGATGGAAATATTTAAGTTACGAGGATGAATTAATCACAGTTAAAAGCTCTAAATCTGTGGATAATTATGATGCAATAAAATTTTTTAAAGAAGATAGGAACAACTTGGATAAGGTTGCGAAAGTACTAGATGAGAAAAAAGCCTATGCCAAATTATTAAATGATTTTTTAGTAGATAATGAGTTTGTTAAGCGCGCTACATATTCAAGCGTAGTTAAGCATATTAAAAAGAATCTTCCCTATACTGAAGGATACTTTATTACAGTTTTTTATCGTTCTCCTGCTGGAAAAAGTACGAATGTAAAAACGATTTCCATTGATGATAATCTTGTTAATGAACTTTATGCTGATCCTTCCCTAATTATGGGAAAATCGGAATACAATAAATTTATCAAAGAACAAAACAAAGAACTGATCGATAATAAACATAAACTTTACTACGGAATGGTAAATACTATTATTGATAAAGCTAATGAATATAGAGATAAACTCATTATTAAAGGGGATCAAAACGAATTAGATAGAAGCATATCGTCTTTGTTTGAAAAGACCGTTAATAGCATAAAGAAGATTAAATCCTTAGATAGCGAAGAATGGAAAGTAATTAAAAATGTTATTTCTAACACTGAAAATGAAGTTGATAAGATAATTGCCAGAAATAAAAAAATATATGAATACTATGATTCTCCGAATTTTAAAAAAATAAAAGATACTTGCGATTCGCTAATGGAGTCTCAAAGAGATTTTAATGAGTATATTAACGAAAAGGCTCAGTCTATTTCCTCATTGTTTGGCTCAAGAATTGTTAGAAATGAAACAGAAGTAAATGATGAATATAATTACATAAGACCATATAAAAAAAGTATTACTCCTTTCACAGCAGAAGTCTCTTCGGCTATATTTGCAAGTGCTGAGAATAATCCTTTAGAGTACATTGTAAAATATTTTTATCCAAACAAAGAATTATACCCAGATCAGATACAAAAGTTACAATTGCTTGTTGAAGAACTGGAAACATTAAAAGATGCAAAGCAGATTATAGAGAATTATAAAAAAGATTACCAGCAGTATCTTACTGATGTCCCTTCTTTTATTATGGAAAATGATGAGGATGGATTCTATGAAAGATTGGGATTTGCGAATATAAGCGAAAGTGTATTAACGGTAGAGTATAAATTTTCATATACTTCAGGCGGAGGAATGGCCCAGAGATCATTTACAATACCTATGACAGAAGAAACTATAGTCGAACTTGTTAATATGTTACAAGGTAAACTGACCATGTCTGCGTTCGCAAAAGAACAGAGAAATATGATGACAAGTAAGCTGCGCCAGTTCATAAAAGAAAGAGATAATTACACTTGTAAGTTCTGTGGTAATTCAACATTCTCTGAACCGAATTTGTTGCTGGAGATTGATCATATTATTCCTGTAGCAAAAGGTGGCTGCACGGTAGAAGATAATCTTCAGACCCTCTGTTGGAAGTGCAACAGACAAAAAAGTAGCAAAATAATTCCGACGGGAGAGATTATTGGTGATGAAGTATAATAATATAATCTAAAAAGATAACTAAGGACAAACTATGAAAATTGTACAAATCACATGCCCCAATTGTGGCGGAAAACTTGAAATTGATGAAGAAAAGAAAAAGGAATATTGTAAATATTGCGGTACTCCTGTTATTTTGGATGACGAAATAAAGCGGGTTCAGGTTGATGTCACGGAAGAGGCCGGATATAAGTTTGAAAAAGGGCGAATAAAAGCACAGGAAGAAAAAATAAGAGAAGAACGCGAGAGAAGAGAAAGAGCAGAAAAAGAAAAGGCGCTTCAGAGACAGCAGGAACTAGCACGAATAAGAGCAGAACAAGAACAAAGAAGAATAGCAAATCAAGGGAAAAAGAGTAAGACATCAAGAATACTTTTGATAGTTACCTTATCCTTGTTAGGCGTAATTCTTTTCTTTATTTTCTTCTGTTGCGTAGGTATTTTTTTACTTCCAAGCTCATCTAGAAATGATTCAAGTAATACGAATCAATCCAATGGAATTTTGACTCAGACTATCAAAAGAAAGGTATCATCATTAGACGAAATAGATGATGCTTTCATAAATGAACTGAAGTCAAAAGCGGATGATGAATTAAAGTTATACATTGAGACCTATCAGAAGGATGAAGTGGCTTATAAGGATCTCATGGATGATGGAGAGTACTTGGGAGTATGCTTTGCTTTTGATGGAGCAAACGAAAATGAATTATATTTCATTTACAAGATTAATAATACTCTTGAAGCAATTGATAATGTAAATTTAAGAAAATATACCAAAGAAAGAAACATTTTCTATTATGTGGGATACAAGAGCATAGTTGTTAAAGAAGATGGTTCTTTTGAATATGATGAAAGTGTTGTTGATACACCATCGAATACCATTTCAGATTTTGCAGCAAAGAAAATATATCAACCAATCAATTACAAATACAATCACCCGGGTTATATGTTTATTAATGATTTATTCGAAACAATTGAAAACCAATATTTGAAGGTTGAATATAATCCTGGCAAAGAATCATTGTTAAATAAATACCATCTTTCAACCTATGATATGACATTTTATTCCGACAATTTTGAACATGTAGGAGTTGTTGATTTTGGCGGTTATACAGATGCTAGCGGAGAAGAATATAATGACAGTCAAAACTATTTTTATCATAACGCATTTAATGATCCAGTATGCGTGGATTACCATGTAGGTTCCGAATACAATACGATTTCATTCACATATACTTCGGGAACAACATACTTTGGTGATAATACAAAAATCCATTTTTCTCTAATAGACAAAGATACATTTGAGACATTTTATGAATCGGAAGACGTCGTAAAAGGGCAGTCAACTAGAGTTGATGTTGATATTACAAATCATAAAAACATACGTATGCAGTTAAAGGCTACAGAGGGAAATGTTGTCGATGTTTATGTTAAAGATGTTTTGCTAAGTAATCAATAATTGGAAAGCAAAATGAGGTAAGCCTTGTGGTTTATCTAATATGTAAATTATTAAAAAATAAATATAGGAGATAAATAATATGTATCAATTATTATTAAACGCACCACAATCTTCTCAAGGCGCGCAAAGCGCAGTTGATGCTTTTTTCGCCATGCTTGGTTTGTCTTTCCTTCTTTCGATTTTACTCCCTATTTTAACATTCTTGTTTTTCTTAACAATTCTTATTCTTTTGGGTGTATTAACTCAGTCAATTGCAGGAAAGAAGGGTTATAACAGATTTGGATTCTTTTGGTATGGATTTTTCTTTTTCCCGATTGCTGTTGGAGTTGCGATTTTAACTCCGCCGAAACCTAGAGAAGGATATTCAAGACAATCTTCTGCAGAACAGGATAAAGAAGAATTAGCAAAATATGCAGAAATGTATGAAGCCGGTACGCTTTCTTGGACACAGTTTTGTCAGAAGAAAGAGGAGATACTTCAAAGGGAATATAGAAAATAATTAGAGAAAGCGGAACTATGATTAAGAGGGTGAAAGAATGTTTAGTGAAGAATATATCGGTACGGTAAGAAGTTTTGTATATGATGTGTTTTTTAAACTGAACTAATAGATGATGAATTCATACTTACGAATGAATTGATTTTGGGAGAATATATGAAAAAAACTATTTTATATTTTTTGCTATGTACTTTTTTATTCACAATGTTTTGTGGATGTGGGAAGAAAGAGAAAATAAACAATTATATAATTGATGCTGAGTATGCATTCAGCCATGGCGATTATGATGCAGCTAAAGAAGCGTATAACAACATTCTTTCATTAGATAAAGAAAACCGGACCGCTATATATGGATTAAAAGATTTAGAGGAAGCAGCAAGACTAAAAGATGAATATTTGTGTGCAGATTTGCATACAGCACTTTGCGAGGGAGTTTTAACTCACGAATTAGATGGCAAATCATCTTATATTACACCTCAACCTGGGGATTATAGTCTTGTAGAATTTGTAAATAATTCTGGAAATGCGTATTGGGACTATGTTTATAATCGTCGAATGAATGTTAGTAATGGGTATTCAATTCAATCAATGTTGGTTTCTTGGGATAAAGATGGAAATAAACTAATGTCAAAAGAAATCAGAGTTGCACTATATTCTTTAAACAATAAAGGAATGGAATTGTGTGTGTATGTACCCGATTCATATAATCCTAACACAGGAGATATTATATCTGCAGGAGTAAAATATAACCCTTCATTTGATTTTTCAAAAGTTTCAGTGGATAGTACGTTTGTTGGGGTTCATTCTTATACATTTCTTGTGGATGTTAATGGTAATCCTGTTGAGAGCTTTAAACAGGGAGAAATAATATATTGCGGTGAAATTACGACCAAGAATTCAAATGCTTTTGTTACTAAAGTAAATCCAGCAACTCAATATGAAGTAGAATCATATACTGTCACAGGTTTACTTAATTGGCCTGATATTGGAGGATGTGTATTAAAAGATGAATATGGGAATTACTATATTACCTGTGGAAAATTCTATAGCAAATATCAAGAATTACAATGCATATCGGAGTATGATGCTATGAGATCGCTGGATTTTATGGATATTCCGATAGATTATAATAGACTTAATAAGAATTAGATATTTTGTATGGAATAGCAGTAAAAAAGAGCGCATCCAAAGATGTGCTCTTTTTAAGTGCGTAAATTTTTAACCATTTAAGTGGATACTATACTGTTGATTTGTAAGTTTTAAAGAACATCTTGTCTCTGAGTATCTTCTTTATAGGAATTGGCAATTTGGGGGTGTTATCAATGGCATATTCAACTATTCTTCTAGGTACTATTTTCCTTCTTTGTGCTCTTTTTAGAGCATTAATTGATTCAACCTCAAACCGGCTAGCGTTTATTATAGCTTCCATGAATCTTGGAAAGCTTTCAATGTATTTTTTTCTAATTCCATAATTTATATCGATATAATTATAATACGAAAAATCTAAAGTGTTTTTTCCATAGGTGTTGATTCTATTCTGCAAGATTATTAATTCAGGTTCTCCACTATACTTCCAATTCTTCAATTGTGAATCTAATTGATCAGTTACAGAACAAAAACATTTGTCGCTATAGTATAATTTCGAGCCACCAATTCCTTCAACCTCAATAACATCAGGATATGCATAAGAATAGCATTCGGAATAACCAATCAAATAAATATTACAATATTCTCCGGATCTATTATGCCAATAATTAAATTTTTTAATATAATTATCGGCATTTTCATCACTAGGTTTTATTAGTAAAAACATTACAACGTGAGGATTCTCGTTGTGCGATTCTTTATCATAAATTCCTTGTAAATCGTTAGTTGGAACCATAGTAAGCTAAATCCTTTCGTGTTATTTCAAATTGTGAACCCAATATACTATAATTAGTTTATAGCATTGTCCATTTGTAGTCAACTTTTAGATTATATAAGAAATGATATTTATATAGAACAACGAAGACATAATAGTAAAATAATAATTTGAGTTAGAGATAAAATGAATATAGTTACTTTTTTTATTGAATTTAACGTATAACGTATATAATTACTCCGAAAAAGGATTTCCGATATATTTTTAGAATAATATTATTGAAAAACAAATACAAAAGATACCAGGGGGGATGCAAAATGGCTAATGAAGGAATTTATGAAAGCGCTGTTTATGAAACAAGTGATTCTGCGGTTGCCTTAACACACTTGGGCTGGGATGTCGGACAAATAGACACATTTTATGAATGCCCTGTCTGCAAGGAGAAATACGGTTCGGGAGAATTGACTGCGGAAGGCGTCAGAGGGAAGTTTTACTGTCGCAAATGCGGACAGGTGCTTATCTACAGATTTTTATAATATATTCAACACAGAGAGTTTGGATAATATTATTAGAGGGTATTCTGTAACGTAGTTTACGAGTGTATATGCTATGAGCAAAAAAGCTAAAACCTTTGTTTTTTTAGGACCTGAGAATAAATCTCGGGTCCTTTGTTTTCTTTTATGAGCGATTCTTTTATAATATATATGCAGGCTAAAAGGAGGGCAGAATCATGACCATATTAGAAGCGATAGACCAAAGACATTCAGTGAGACAATATAAAGATATTCCGATTGCACCCGAGACGGCGGAGAAGTTAAGAGCGTTAATATCCGCGTGCAATGAAGAGAGCGGATTGAATTTCAGGCTTATAACCGATGAACCGAAGGCTTTTGATGTGTTTCTGGCGCATTACGGCAAGTTTAAAAATGCGGTTAATTATATAGCTTTGGTGGGCGACAAGAATATCGCCGACCTCGATGAAAAATGTGGCTACTACGGTGAGAAAATCGTCCTTGAAGCGCAGACGATGGGCTTAAACACATGCTGGGTTGCCGGCACATACTCTAAGAAGAAAAGCGGTATTTCGCTCAATGCGGGCGAGAAAATCGTTTGTGTCATAGCCTTCGGATACGGCGAGAATCAGGGTGTGCCTCACAAATCAAAGCCGACGGAGAAACTCGTCAGGGCAGACTTAAACGCCGCACCCGACTGGTTTAAGGCCGGAGTGGACGCTGCACTCAAAGCCCCCACTGCATTAAATCAGCAGAAATTCGTGATTACCCTCGAGGGCGATGAAGCCAAGATTACCACAAAGGGCGGAGCGATGACGAAGCTTGATTTGGGAATTGTAAAGTATAACTTCGAGGTGGCAAGCGGCCGTGCAGTGAACTGACGTTGCTTTTGACACTGGGGGACGGGGGTGTAGTGTCATTTTTCAGTGCCTGGCTCGCACTAGGGAACTGCGTTCCCGTCGGTGCACCTGGCTCCGGCTGTTGAGGGATTCTTTTAGGAGGAACAATGAAAAAGGGAATTAAGATTTTGATTTTGGTAATTGCTGTTACGATAGCGATGTTCTTGGCAATTACACTTGTGATTGCGGTAATATTTATAGTTTCACTAACTCAGATACCGAAGGTTATTATGAATTATTCGAACCAGCCTGTTACAACCCAGACAACTTCAAATAAGCCCACTCCCGTAGGCGAATTCAAGGGATATGACTACAAGCCGGGCTACGGCGATATGGACGGCACGAGCATCCACGAGTCGCTTTACCAGAACGACGACGGCGACTGGATCATCGAGCGCAGAGCACGCGAGGATTTCGAATCTCCCATGATTGTCACGACTTATCTGCTGACCGAAGCGGACGTAAATGATTTCGCTGCCTTCATCAAAGATAACAACGTCTGCGGCCTCGAAGACCGCCCGGACAGCGATCTTTTCATCACCGACTACAGCGCGTGGGACTACGGCATCCAGTACGACAACACTTCCGTCGGCGGCGACAGATGGGTGACCTACTCCATTTGGGAATACAAGGAGTACTCCGACGAAGACCTGGCACTGTTGGACGAGTTGGACAAAAGGTTTGAAGACCTGCACTACAACAAGATTTCGGAAGTTGTGGAAGAGGACGAATGACACTGGGGGACGGGGGTGTAGTGTCATTTTCGGTGAACATACATGAAAGATAACGACCAGACAAAAGGAATCATATGCATCATACTCGCGGCCGTGGGCTTCTCGCTCATGACCTTTTTCGTGCGCCTCTCGGGCGACCTGCCGACCATGCAAAAAGCGTTCTTTCGCAATGCATTTGCACTTGTGATTGCGATAGCAACGCTGCTTATCAAGCGCGAGAAATTCGTCATCACCAAAGACTTCGGCGCAGACATTTTCTTCAGATGCCTCTTCGGAACGACCGGCCTCATCGCAAACTTTTACGCCATCGACAAGCTCGTGCTCGCCGACTCGAATATGCTTAACAAATTGTCGCCGTTTTTTGCGATTCTTTTATCAGTTCCCCTCCTAAAAGAAAAGCCCTCCAAGACCGATATCATTGCAACAATCATCGCGTTCATCGGCGCGCTGTTTATCATCAGACCGACGGGCACGAATATGGAACTCGTGCCTGCGTTAGTCGGCCTCTACGGCGGATTCGGTGCAGGCTGTGCCTATGTGTTCGTGCGCCGCGCAACCGGCAAAGGCGCCAAAACGCCGGTTATCGTTATTTGCTTTTCGCTGTTCTCGTGCATGCTGACGTTTCCTTTTATGGTGTTTAATTTCAAGCCCATGAGCGCACTGCAGTGGCTGATTCTAATCCTCGCGGGCCTTTCGGCTGCACTCGGACAGTTTTCAATCACCACCGCATATAAATTCGCCCCCGCGAAAAAACTCTCTGTCTTCGACTACACGCAGGTCATTTTCGCGACCCTCTGGGGCCTCATTTTCTTCCACGAAAAGCCCACGCTTTTTTCCATCATCGGATACGTGATCATCATCAGCGTGGCCTTTGTGAGATGGCAGAAAGCCCGTATGGCAAAATGACACAGGGGGACGGGGGTTTAGTGTCATTTTTGGGAATACGAAGGATAATATCATCTAATTAGAGTTTGTCAATTATTATTGTATTGGAGAAAGTATGGAAGAAATCAACGGAAAATGGACATTGTACGGCATCGACTGGAACGACGAAGGATGCTTTCATGATTGTAAAGAATTAACAAAGTATATTGAAGAGGTTGGATTCCTGCCGTTATTTGAAGTAGGTATACCAGGGTTCTCTGTAGAGGAACATACAGATCCCGAATACTGGTGGGGAGGAAATGCTGCACTTGACCCATGGGAGTGGAGAGCTGTGATAGCACGAGAAGGCAAGATTGCGTACGGCAAATTCTTCGGCAAAAAGGCCGGTTTTATATCCAAGAAATGGTTCCCATATTTTGCCAATATGCGCCGCGACGGATATGATTTCGATTCACTCTGGGACGACGGCAAAGCCAACCAGAGACAAAAGAAAATCATGGATTTATTCGAAGACGATACAAGACTTTTCTCATACGAGATAAAAGACAAAGCGGGCTTTGGCAAAGGCGGCCTCAAAAACTTCGAAGGTACGATGGCCGACCTTCAGATGATGACATATCTTTGCATGCGTGATTTCAAGAAGCGCACCAACAAACACGGCGAAGAGTATGGCTGGGATGTTGCCATCTACACAACGCCGGAGCAATTGTACGGATATAAACATGTGACTTCTGCTTACAAGGAGTCGCCGGAAGAATCACGCGAACGAATCATTAAGCAGTTGAAGAAATACTTTCCTGATGCAGACGAGAAGGTTGTTAGGAAGGTGATTAAGTAATTAATGCAAAATTTAAAGGTGCTTGGCACCTTTTTTTGTTGATTTCTTTTATGAGCTAAAATATAATAAAAGTGAAATAAACAATTTCAAAAATGTGAGGTTAGTTATGGTATATGATTATATAATTCAAAATTATAAAAATGGCGAACCGATTTTCCTTAGTGAACTTCCCGGTGGCTCGAAAGATTATCTTAGGCAGGAAATGAAACAGCTTGTGGATGAAGGAAGATTGAATCGTTTATATAATGGCGTTTACTATCTTTCGTATCAAACAATACTTGGAACGAAAGGAAAGATTTCGATAGATTGCTATATTGAAAAGAAATACTTGAGGAATGGCGGTTATATAACGGGACTTCAATTAGCGAACAAATACGGATTTACCACGCAAAATCCTTCGTGCTATGAAATCTGCAGTAATGAAGCTACGACCAAGCAGCGTAAACAAATGATTGATGGCAATACCATAATCATTTATAAGCCTTTGACTGATATTACGGAAGATAATAAGTCAGTTCTTCAGTTCCTTGATTTGATGTCTGTGATTGATAAATATAGTGAGATTTCGGGTGCTGAACTTACAAAGAAATTGAAGAGATATGTTAAGTCTGTAAAGGTTGATTTTTCTATGGTAAAAGAGTTCCTGCCTCTTTATCCGGATAGGGTTTATCGGAACATTTATGAAGGGGGCTTGATGGGTGAGTTGGTATAAGAACGATAAGGATTTATGGAAAGAAATTATCGAGACAGTTGCGACTGAAGAACGTAGGTCTACACAGATGGTTGAAAAAGATACAATTCAATCTATGTTTCTTTTAGAATTGTCAAAAAGTGAGTTGCCTTTTGTGTTCAAGGGAGGGACATCGCTTTCAAAAGCATATGAGTTGATTGATAGGTTTTCAGAGGATATAGATTTGTCTATGGGAAGAAAACTTACTGAATCAGAAAAAAAGAATGCAAAGGATACTGTGCTTAAGATTGCTGATAAATTGGAACTTATTCTATCAAATCCTGAAGAAATTCAATCCAGGTACAGTTACAATAAATATGTATTTGAGTATGATTCGCTTTTTAGTGAAATACCACTGGAAATGATCGTTGAAACAAATTTTATTTTGACAGCTTATCCTGCGGAAATGCGCGAAGTTTATAGCTTTGTCGGAAGGTTTTGCGAAAAAAGAGAAATAACAATTCCAATTTCTTTTGATGCTGCGATAGTGAAAATGAAAGTACAGTCTTTAGAGCGTACATTCATTGATAAAATATTTGCTATATGTGATTACAAAATACAGGATATGCAAGATCGAGACTCTCGGCACTTGTATGATATAGCAAAATTGTTTCCAAGCGTGGAGATTAATAAAGAACTTAATGCGCTTGTGGATGAAGTTCGCAAAGACCGCATGCTGTCAAAGAACAATCCTTCCGCACAACCAAAGTATAATATCCCTAAAATGCTTCGCGATATTATTAACAGTCGTTTCTATGAATCAGATTATAACAATATCACTAAGAAATTGCTTTATGATGATGTTTCATATAACGATGCAATAGAAAGTGGAATTGATAAGATTGCTGAATTGGATTTGTTTGAGTATAGAGGAAAATCATAGTACATATTGATGGCAAAAACTCTTTTCAATCATGTGACAAAAATATGATTCAATAATGTAAAAAAATAGACAAAAACTCTTTATTTATGAAGATATCTTATGTTATACTTTATTAGGTTACGTTGGAAGAATTATTAGCTTTACGAAGTATTACATAAAGGGTTCTTCAAAATGGGGATGAATACTAGTTAATTTAGGGGGCTTGTAGAAGATCGCTTTCAGAAATGAAAGTCGGTCTTTTATTTTGTTTTTGGGAAAATGCCTACAAGACAAATAATAAACTTTAGTAATATGTTTAGAATAATTAAGGTAATAATATTTTAGGATAATAATTAAAAGTATTTGGAGATTGATATGGATACTATTAATTTCACTTTTGAGAATAACAAACAAAATATAGATATATATATTTATAAAGACAAAATTTTACCTGTGTTTGGAAATGCAATTAAAGAGAGGAAAAATCTTGTTTTGAATTTCCAAAATGCGGATTTTATTGATAATGGAATTGTACCTAAATTATGTTGCATGGGTGAAATTGCGAAAAGAAATAATATAAATATAAAGATTGAACCCAGCTACGCGATAGCGATATATCTAGATCAGATGGGATTTTGGGAATTGGCGATAAAAAACAATTTGTTTATATTTGATGACAAATATTTAGGTATTGGTCGTTATGAAAGAAAAAAAGTGGTTAATGCATTATTTTCTATAGATAAAGAGTATTTGAAAAGAAAATATGAAAATGTTTTGATATTTGTTGATGGAATAAATGAAAGTTTAAAATATAAGTATTATGTTCGCGCAGAACTATTTGGAACAAATAATATTTTTAACTCATATATCAATACGGATGAGACCGATGAAAAAAGTAAGGCCCTTTTATACACAATTTCAAAGTTTGATTTTTATTTTGAAGAATACTCACAAAATAACATTATTAAAGCAATAACAGAAATTGTTCACAATTCTGTTTGGCATAGTCTTGGTAGATGTTACTTATGTGTTCAAACAAGTGGGTATTCAAAAGAAAATGGTTTAGAAAAAGAAGTTAGAGAAGGAATGAATATTTCTGTTTCCGATTGTGGGTGTGGACTGTATCAATCGTTTTTGAACAAGGATGAAAAAGATATTCAGACTAAAAATTTTAGCAAGGATACTTTTTTAAAAATTCAAGATAAAACAAAACAGAATTCAACATCAATTATTGAAGCACTGTTATATAGAAAAAATTCTGAAACAAGAGGATTATATGATATTCTAGAAGACCTTGCATCTGAAACAGTGGGAAATTACAGTGAACTAAATATAATTAATGGAAATGTATCTTTTCAATTAAAAGAAGGAAAACAATGGAAAATCGGAAACGATATTGAATATCATTCCATTTCTGATTTTATTAAAGGAGATTTGAGATTTATAAAAGATAACCAAAATGATTATTTTAAAAAATTAGATTACGATTCTTTTTTTAGTTTTGATGTCAAATTAACAAGACCTATAATGAATAAAGGGGGGCAATATGATGAATAAATTGCTTACATTTCCTTTAACTCAAAATATTGAATATTGTCCAATTTCTATAAATAATTCTGTGTTAAAATATAATGCTTCTATGAAAGGACTACCAACTATAGGACAAAATCATTTTGATTTTATCTGTCAATCCATAAAGGATGAAAAAGATTATATTTTAGATTTTTCAAATTATAATGGTGGAATAGATCAAAACCCTATTATGTTGAGTACATTGGCAAATAATCATAATGTAGTAGTTTTGTCTGAGGAAAAATTAAAAGATGCATTCTTGAATTCTGGTATTGGTTTTTACAAAGAAATAGGAAATATTCAAGGAGAAAAAATCTATTTAACTTATTTTGAAGAGAATGCTCAAGTAATTAGTTTTATCGAATCTCTGTCTTTGAATAATAAGGGCAACATTATTGACTATTTTCATAGATATGTGTTAACTGATTTTTTCATGAAAGACATTGAAGGAAATCCTATTTATTCGTTTGAGAAAGGTAGCTTGAAATATCTTGAGTCTTCCAATGTTTATGTAAATAAATATATAAATGTAAAATCTCTTTTTGTTGATTATAAATATGTTGCTTTAATAATTAATGATTTGAAGAAACTAATTGATGAGCATTTTCAGGAAATTAATGAATTGGTTTTTTTAGGAGTAAGCAATAATGGTATCATATTGGCCAACTTACTTGCTTTTGAATATCAAAAAGAGGTCCAGGGTTTAAATCGATTGGGACCTATTTACTGCTTGGATAAAGAAAACAAAAAATATGACCAATTTTATAATAAAAAATACTTATTGATTAGTGATGTTATTTGTATGGGCGGAGAATATAAAATGGCAAAAGGGATTATCGATATGCTAGGCGGAGAATTAGTTGGAGGAGTTAGTGTTGTAAAGATAAGAGATGTGTATAGAAATAAAAAAGGGAGTGAAAAAAATAGAGTATACTCTTTGCTAGAAGATATTAATGAAATTGAAATTGGAGGAAAAAAAATAGATTACAAAGTGTTTATAGATGATTGTGAAGAATAGATAAGTAAAGAAAGAAGGAGATTCTATTATGGCAGCAGAAATAGATTATTTTAGCACAATTGAGGAATTAATAGTTGTAGGAAAATTAAAAAATCCTGTTTTTAAAGATAAGTTTAGAAATTTAGTAAATTTTACTGCAAACAAACTAGAAGAAGGTCCTGCGTTAAAAGAAATAGGATTTACACCACACGATTTTAAACATCACATATATGATATATATGTTTTTTTGGGAAGAATGTTACCTGAAGAATTTTATGCAAATGATACAGGAGACGAAAACCTTTTTATTCTATTAACAGGTGCTTTGTTTCATGATTTAGGGATGACGAAAGAATGGAGTGAAGAAAATAGAAGGAAACATTCTTTGGTGGGCAAAGAAATGTTTCTGGAGTATTTTAAACCAGATCAGAAGGAAACAATAGTCAAGAGAAATATTGAAACGAAGTATTCGGATTATATAGGTGATATAATATATGCTCATTCTGATATAAAAAATCCGGATGGAACTATAATAGAAACATTTCGAGAAGTATGTGCAAAGTACGAAGAAATGAAGAAGAATTATGAAATAGAAGGGACTTATGGAAAAATAAACGTTCCATTCCTGGCGGCTTTGGTGAGATTAGCTGATGAATTTGATATTACAAGTGAAAGAATAGAAAATATTGATTACAATAAAATAAAAAATCTTCCTTCGTCATTAAGCCATTTTAGATTGTGCGAATTCTTTGATTCGGTTTTGAAAGGTCCGGACAAAATTACGATAAAAGTCAACAAGGGTAATTGCAAACTAAACATTCTTGAATCTGAAGATGCATCAGAAGAAGAAGTGTTGGAGATGGCAACTAATGCAGCTGGAATTCTTGACAGATTTAAAAAAATCAGAGAAGAATTTAGAATGCTAGATTCCTTAGTATTAGGAAATACTTCACATTGCTCAAATGATATTTGGCGTTTCCATAGAGTAGAAATAGATTTCGAAAAAGAACTTGAAATGGCTGCCAAAAAAAAAAGAATAATTATTAAAGAAGATGGGGACTTTTTAACCGAATTCATAAAAAAACGTAAACTATTTGAATCTGGACATTATAGACTTGATAATCGACATTCTGTTAGGGATTGGATAAACTTAGATGGCTTGTTTAAAGAACAAACGGCGGTTAATAGAATTATTCAGAATAAACAATTGCTAGATATTATTGATTCAAAAAAAACCATAATTGGAATTAATCATTATGGGGCTATTTTAGCCGCCCTCTTAGGATACAAATGTCGAAAACCTTTTGCTTACATTTTTGACAGTAATAAAACAGTAGATGCTCTAGAACGTGAGATTTCAGGAATCGAAAAAGATGGAATAGTTTTGATTATAGATGTTGTTGTGTATGGCGAATCTTTATGCAAAGTGCTTGACGCTATGCAAGAAAAAGAGATTATAGATGAAGGATCAAATTTGGATGTCATAATTCTTTTTGAAAGAATTCCGCAAAAAAGGCCCAGATCCGGAATATATGATTTATCAAAGATTTATTCCAGCAGATTGATACATCAAGTATATGTAATTAATGATGCATTTAATATTGAAATTTGCAAAAAGAATTGGGAGGATTGTATTTTCCGCGAAGAAAATAGAGATGATAACTGCTTAATAGAAAGGAATGTCTAATATGAATGTTATTAAACCTTACTTTGAAATATTAGATTGCGTTGATGGAAACGAGATATTAAAAAAAATAGAGATAATTGGAAGAGTTTGTTATAAAAGTGAAGATAAGATAACAAGTGAATCTGCCGCTCGTTTTGTCGAAAACATTTTAAGCAGTGGCCATGAATCAGTAATTGAGCATGAAAAAATATCTGTTAGAATAATATGTGATCGTGGTGTGTCGCATGAAATTGTTCGTCATAGGATAGCCAGTTATAGTCAAGAAAGCACGAGATATTGCAATTATTCTAAAGATAAATTTGGAAATGAGTTAACGGTAATAAAACCATTGTTTTGGGAAGAAGATTCTGAAGAGTATAAAATATGGTTTAATAATATGAAAATGATTGAGGATTCATATAATCAACTTATTTCTATGGGCGCTAAGCCTCAAGAGGCTCGAAGCATTCTTCCAAATAGTTTGAAAACAGAAATAGTAGTTACGATGAATTTACGCGAATGGAGACATTTCTTTAAACTTAGAACATCTGAAAAAGCGCATCCACAAATGAGAGAAGTGGCATGTGAAATGCTTGAAGAGTTTAGGAATAGAATACCTATAATATTTGATAATTTGTAAAAAGTTTTAATCTTTTCACATTTACAAAAGGCAGGACCTAAATCCTGCCTTTTGCTATATCAAATCGAGATGGGGCGGTTCGACCCCAAATCGGAAAAAAATGAGGCCTTATGCCTCGTTATGCGAACCATCTTTTATTATATCAAAAAAATTACCTAAAAATAGCGATTTCCTTTGATTTACGCGAAGTTTTATATATAATAATTTTTGGGGATATTAAAAATCGCATTGAAGGGGTTCAGGATGATCGAATTACAGGAAGTGAAAACGGGAAAGCAAAGGAAAGAGTTTGTCGACTTTCCGATTAAATTATATCGGGATAATCCGAATTATATTCCCGGTGTTTTTTCAGACTCTCTGGCAGCTATAACGCCGGAGAAAAACAAGGCATTTAATTTCTGCGAAGCCAGGTTCTGGCTGGCCAAACGTGACGGCGAAACCGTCGGACGAATCGGCGCAATTATCAATCACAGAGCAAATGAAAAATGGGAAAAGAATCAGATGCGTTTCTGGAACGTTGATTTTATCGACGATGCGGAGGTTTCTGCGTGTCTTTTAGGAGCGGTAGAAGAATGGGCGCATGAGAAAGGCTGTACTGAGATAGTGGGACCTATGGGATTTACCGATCTTGATCTCGAGGGCATGCTCGTGGACGGCTTCGACGAGCGCGGTATTTTCGTGACCTATTACAACCATCCGTATTATCTGACGCACCTCGCAAACCTTGGCTACGACAAGGATGTTGACTGGGTTGAGTACATGTTAAACTGCCCCACGAGAGAGGGCTGCGCCAAGCTTAAACGCCTGTCTGACCATTGCCTTAAAAAATACAATTTGCACCTAAAAGAAGTAAAATCCTCGAAGGACATCGACGTTGTGGCAGTGGACGTAATGAAAATGATCAATACCGCCTACAAGGATTTGTACGGCACGTCCGAGCTCGACGAAGAGCAGCAGGCGGCATACGTTAAAAGTTTCAAGCCCGTTATAGACAAAAGAACTATCATTGCCTTATACGACGAAAAAGAAGAAATGGTCGGCTTCACGGTTGCCATTTCGGATATCTCGAAGGCTCTTAAAAAAAGCAACGGAAGGCTTTTCCCCTTTGGCTGGATAGGCCTGCTTAAAGCACTTAAAAAGAATGATGAATATATCGGATTGCTGATTGGCATTCATCCGGAATATAGAAATAAAGGAATAGTCACGATTCTTATGTACGCGCTGCTTGACGGCTTCATCACCGCGGGCGCGAAGAAAATCCGCATGTGTCCGATGCTTGATGACAACATCAAGGTTTTGGGTCTCATGAAAGAAGTAGAATCGTGGATCTACAAACGCAGGAGGAGTTTTGTAAAACATCTGTAGATGTTTCAAAAATAATGTAACTTAGTGCAATAATTTTGCAGTGGACTTAAAAAGGAGGCAAAAGATGAAAAAAGTTATTGCGGTTTGTGAAATTGTTTTAGGCATTTTAATGCCTGTGATGGCGATTATCGGATATTTTCCCGAGCCTGAACTCGTAGTTGAGTTTTCCTGCCTCTCAAATGTTGTGACAGGTATCTGGCTCATCATTGACGGTATTCTTAAGCTGAAAGGAAAGAAAATTCCCGTCAGATTTTTCGGTAATTCCTGCGTTGGCCTTTTCGTGGTATTTGCGATTTGCATGGGCAGCTTAACCGGTGCGTACCACATGAATTTCAAGGGCGCTTTTATGTTCCTTCATGTGATTTCGCCGATTCTTGTAATGCTTTTCTACATCATCTTCTGTGATGACAGCGAAGGAAAAGCGATTTTCAAACTTCTTTTAAACCCCGTATTTTTGATGGTTTATTTCCTGTTTGATTTTATCCTCGGCAAAGCAAGAGGCTACTTCGTGTATGGCTTCTTCGACGAGCCCGGATTCGGCATATTGCAGGCGCTTATTTTCGGCGTTGTTGTGTATATTCTTCTGTTCGGTGTCGGCGGCATTTTCCTGCTTCTTAACAAGATTATTCATCATAAGAAAACAGAGTAACACCGATGAAGGTTATTAGTCATATATTTTGAAACGGTTCTGTTGTTGATATATAAACATAGAACCGTTTTTTTTATTTTGTTGCATTTTTTTTAATATTATTTTATTATGACGATATATTCGTTTTGAATCTTTTATTATTTCCCTTTTTTTAACAAAATAATTTGTAACATTGACAATCCATTAATGCTGAAGTATTATTTTTGTAAACATAGGTAAAAATTGAAAAAATACCGAGGAATACATAAATGATATTATCATACAAAGAGGCTGTTGAACTTTTTGGAAATGCATATAAACTTGAAAAAGCAGTGTATGAGGGCTCAATTTATAAGATAGAGGATGGAATCTATTCTTTGCAAAAATATGTCTCAGAAATTGGAATTATTATGAAGAAATATCCGAAGGCGGTTTTGACCGGAGAATATGCTTTTTATGCTCATGGACTGACTAATCTGATTCCTGATAAATATGATTTGGCCACACCTTCAAAATCAGCTAAGTTAATGGATAACAGAATTAAGCAGATTTATGTGAATGAGGATATCTTTAATCTGGGAATAGAAGAAAAAGAAGAAAATGGTGTAATAATAAGGATTTATGATAAAGAACGCATGCTTATAGAACTTTTACGTGCTAAGAATTCTATGCCTTACGATTTATACAAAGAGATTATTAATCACTACAGAGAAATTATTTACAGTCTTGAATTATGGCGTATACAGGAATACGCATCCGTCTTTCCCAAAAGTAAAATGATATCCAAAGCGCTTGATGAGGAGGTTTTATAGTTGAATTTACAAGGGTTAAAGAGCACGTGGCTCGACAATGACATTCACGAAATTGTGGAAGGAATAGCATCGTATCTGCGAAAAATATAGGCAAATTATGTAGTCATGGTGTATAATGATATTAGTAAAGAAGTTTTGAATCGTGGGGGAAATCCTATGAAGAAAACTAATACAAAAACTAATCATAAAACAAACGCAAAAACCACTCCGAAGATTAATCCGAAAACTGCGAAAAAACCTCCTAAAAATGACGACTTGCTTTTCAAGGGCGAGAATCTGTATGAAGGAGTATTCGGCTTCATTGGCCTTTTGATGATAGGAATCGGAAAATTTATGATTTTTACGATCGTCCTTATGATCGGAATGGCATCGGCTATTCTCGGGCTGGGATTTCTGGTCAGCATGCCTCCGCTCGGACTGGTGTGCATTACGCCGCTTTTAATCCTGATTTTCGGTAAAAAAGAATTTCTTAAAAGATTTATGTAAAAAATGAAAGGTCGCCTCGCGAGAGACGTCCTTTTTTATTGCCCGTAATATAATTGCCTTAAAGAAAGAAAAAAGGAGGAAAAAATTATGTACGGAGCAATCATTGGTGATATTATCGGTAGCGTATTTGAATTTGACAGAGGCGGCAAGACGAAGGATTTTCCGCTGTTCGCGGACGGCTTTTATACGAGGGGATCGCATTTTACGGACGATTCCGTAATGACCGTTGCGATTATGGAAGCGCTGATGAAAGCGGGTCGCGATGCCGACGTAGAAACTATTAAAAAAGAATGCATCCGCTCGATGCAAAAATGGGGCCGAAAGTACCCTGACGCAGGCTATGGCGGAAGATTTATACACTGGGTTTTCGACAAAGACCCCAAGCCCTACGGCAGTTACGGCAACGGATCGGCTATGCGTGTATCGGCAGCAGGATGGCTTTACGACACCGTTGAGCGCACGAGAGAAGTCGCTCGTGCGACCGCGGAAGTCTCGCACAATCATCCCGAAGGCATCAAAGGAGCGGAGTGCACGGCAGCAGTTATGTTCTTAGCGCGCACAGGGGCCTCTAAAGACGAGATAAAGGCATACATCATAAAAGAGTTTGGTTACGACATTTCTCGCAGTGTGGACGAATTAAGACCGCTTCACGAGCATGTTGAAAGTTGCCAGGATTCTTTGCCGAAGGCACTCGCATCCTTCTTCGAAGGCGTATCCTACGAGGACACGGTCCGCAACGCAGTTTCACTCGGCGGAGACACCGACACCCTCGCCGCCATCGCAGGCGCCATGGCTGACGCAATGTACGGCGTTCCCGAGGACATTGTGGCCGAAGGCCGCGCCCGCCTCCCCGAGGATCTTCTCAAGGTGGTGGAGAAGTTCGAAGACTTCGCCAGAGAAAACCTTCAGCCTAAACTCACATTCGTCGAGCCCGCTGACTATTTTCCCAAGGAAATAAGGGATAAGTATTTTAAATAAGACCCGGGGGAGCAATCCCCCGGTTTTTCTTTTATGAGATTGGAAATAATGATATACTATGAACATGATGAGATTAGACAAATTCCTATCCAACATGAATATCGCTTCCAGGAGCCAGGTTAAGGGCATTCTGAAAGCCGGAAGAGTGCGCGTCAATTCTAAGGTCGAGACAAAAGGCGATGCTAAAATCGATCCCGAAAACGACTGCATCGAATTTGACGGCGTGCGGGTCTTTTATGAGCTGTACAGATATTTTATGCTTTATAAGCCGCAGGGGTGTGTCAGCGCGACGAAAGACACCTTAAGCGACACCGTGCTTGATATCTTAAAAGACGAAAACACCGACGGGCTTTTCCCCGTAGGCCGCCTCGACAAAGACACCGAGGGCCTTCTTCTCATCACGAACGACGGCAAATTGGCTCACGAATTGCTTTCGCCCGCAAAGCATGTGGATAAGAAGTATTACGTGACGTTAGATAAAGCAATCGACGACGATTCCATAGCGAAGATTGAAGGCGGCATCGACATCGGCGACGACAAGCCCTGCCTTCCCTGCGAGATTGAAAAAATCGAAAGCGACAAGGTTTTTATTACCATCCGCGAAGGCCGTTTTCATCAGGTCAAAAGAATGTTCGCGGCAGTAGGATTTATGGTCACTTATCTTAAAAGAATCTCTATGGGTGTTGTCACTCTCGACGAGAGTTTAAAGCCCGGCGAGTACAGGCGACTGACGGATGAGGAAGTGCAGAGCCTCACGAATAAAGGGGAATAGCAATGATTAAAAAATTAAAAGGCGGAAACTCCATATACGTTACGGACGACGAGAAATACCTCGTCTGCTCCAACACAAGAAATTCGGTCTATGTGCATGATTTAAACACATTCAAAACCGTTTTCCAGACCAAAACCGTGAGCAATGTCGCAT
>JAEEGK010003020.1_pt1 | contig 42117 bp, 35 predicted proteins | sample 8958771 | NCBI WGS metagenome assembly JAEEGK01 (sample SAMN16246547, study PRJNA631951) | gut metagenome | biome: gut microbiome; feature: rumen; material: SC-attached | host: Bos | place: Iran: Karaj | collected 2018-10
ATAAGCTGTATAAAAGGGGTAATGATGGAACTATTTATTTATATTCCTATGACAACAATAACAGACTGATAAAAATTACTTCCAAATATATAGAAATAGACAAGTGGAATAATATCAGCGAAAGAGGCACAAGCACTCCGCAATATTTTAAATACAACGAGTACGGAGAGTTAGTTGCCGAAAAGAATTATTCTAACACCAAAATGTATAGCTACGAACATTACCCAGACGGCAAACAAAAATCAAAAAGGGTTTATATTTATAATAATCCTAATTATGATATGTAATGACTAGATTGTTTTCGCAATCTTAAAAATCATGTCTGAAATTATTACACTGCGGGTATAATGATATTTGTCCTGAGCTTCTCCAACTCGTCCTAACAATGGTACTCCTGTTGCAGAATTATCGGAAACTGCAAGCAAGGCAATGTAAGGAACTTCAAACAACGGAGCAAGAATATTGAATGTTCCAGTTTCCATTTCTATAAGTTCAGCGCCGGTTTCTTTTATCTGGTCCAGATGAGAATATTCAAGAGCAATTGAATCCGTGCAGAAAACCTTTGCAGTCCTTAAGTTATAACCACAGCTTTTTGCAAGCTCAATCACCTTTTTTGTATATTCCATATCAGGATAGATTTTCTCAAAGGGATGAAAATCAGAAAGCTTTTCCTTCAAATACTGATTTGCATAAACAGCAGAAATATTTACTTCGGGTGTACAAAAATCTCCAATTTCAAAATCTTTAGAAAGCCCACCGACTGCCCCTGCAAAAATAAGATTACGAAACTTCAATTCCGCACAGATAATCATATTATCAAGCATGTTTCCACCGCCAGAAGAAACCTGTGCCCAGGCAATTTTAAGCCCATCCTTTTCCACAAGATAACCAGACTGATAAGAATGAACGGCAAGCTCTGTCACTTTGTATTGAGAATCCCGCAGGATTTTTGTAGGCTTCCACCCCGGTGCAATCACAAGCGCATCATATTCCGTTTCTGGATCAAATCCGAAAACTTCCTGGAACATTATTCCGGCGTTGTATTTTTTCATGTTGGAAAGAATCTGCTTTAATTTGTCGTTCATGATTTTTACTAATCCCTAAAACCTCTTATACTGAACCGAAACACAATCCCGTTCAAGTCCACATTTATTATAAAATGTTTCATTGTCTTCTATTGAAATCAATTGTATTACATGTATTCCTTTTTCTGCCAGAACTTTTTCAAGTTCAGTCATCAGCTTTTTCCCAACCCCATGCTTTTTCATTTTCGGAATCACAAAGATTTCTGAAACAAAGAAAAAATCCTCTTCAGCATAAGGATCTACATAACCTAAAAGTCCACCAACAATAGTTTCATTTTCAACAGCTACAAGTCCAAGCCCTTCATAGTTCCCAAGTATTGCACGAACTCTGCTTTCAGCACGCTCCCCTTTCCATTTTTCATTCCATGGAGCTTCTGAATATGCCAGAGCCATAGCCTGAGCTAAAGAGGAAATGTCTTCTACAGTCGCCTTTCTAATCATTTTTTCCTCCATAAATCCCCCAGCAACGAATCTCATCCAGCTGTTTTGCAGTCAATGTGTTAGCCTCGTATAACCGCAGGTATTCCTGCTCAACCGAACTGTTAAAAATCAGGAGGTCATCTGTATTGATTGTAACAGATACTCCATTTTCAACAAGGGTTTTTATTGGATAATCCTCATAACTATTAGCATAATCTAACATAATATTACTTGCCGGACAGACATTAAGTGTTATTTTCCTGTCGGCAAGAAACTTCATAACACGAGCAGAAGTAGCAGCATGTATTCCGTGGTGTACTTCATCAAGTCCCAGAGTTTCAACTGCCACTTCAACATCTTCTGCTTTACCAGATTCTCCAACGTGCATTCGCTTCAGTACATGATTTTTCTCTGCAATTTTATACAACGGAATATAAGCTTCAAAAGGCTGGTACCCTTCTCCACAGCAGACATCAATAGAATGAAAAAATCCGGAAGCAAAATATTCTTCGGCCTGCGCAATTTCTTTTTGCACATCACCATAAGACGGAAAAGCAAGCTCGGGTTCAAACACAGCATCAGGACAATGCTTTTTATGCATGGCATTCCAGAAATCCATAAATGCTTTCATGCTGCCACATTCTTCAATGTCTTCAACAGCAAAGCCTGGCGCAAACCTTGCCAGATGATTTCTCTTAGCCTCCACAAAGCAGCCTTCACGACGCAAATCTGTTGCATCATACTCACGGCAATAATCGCGGATTTCATTCACATACCAGTTCTGCATTCCCATAAGCCCGTCAAACTTGGCAGGCGGATCTGCAAATGTATGATTCAGTTTTTCAGAAAGCCACTGCTTTCGGCACCCCCGCCCAATATGATTATGCAAATCACTTTTTGGGATTCTTATAAGAGCTTCTGTGTCTTTGTTTTCCAGCGCATTGATAAATTGTGTACTATACTTGTCTGCCATAAAAATCATCCTAAAAACCAGTCAATGTAAACCTTACTGCATCAACAATACCGTGACTTATCATGGCACTTGCAATATCACGTTTTCTTTGCAGGAGGGCAAACGGAAGTCCAAACAGAGCGCAAAGAAGAAGAGTTGGAAGAAGACCGTAGCCGTGAATAACTGTGTGCGGAACTATCATCATAAAATACATAGTGATGATGTCGAAAATATTCATCTTTTTTTCTTCTGTGTCGTTTGTAAAGTTTACGCAGAAAGCCATAAAGATTGCGCGGCAGTCCATTTCTTCGTAAATTGCAGGGTTAAGGCAGACTAACAGCTTTAGCAGACTGAAGTCAAAGCTAACTTCTTTTTTGGAAATAAGAGTGTTGATTACAGAAAGAACAGCACCAGCTGCAATTGCAATTAAAACGCTAATTAGTGGAGACAAACGTTTTTCGTTCGACAGAAGTTTATATCCACCCTTCTTCTCCATAACAGAAAAAACTGCAAATGAAGAAAGAAGAGTTGGAATCCCGGCTCTTAATCCATAAATCAAAACAAAAGGATTTTGCTGATAGCCGAGATATGCAACGGTTGATAAAACTGCAAATACAATAGAAATAATTATATATTTTTTTGACGGCAATTTATTTTTCACAATCAAAAAAATTGAAAGCCCTAATGAAATTACTGCCAGAATAGACCAGTATGGAAAAGCCCCATTTTTTACTATCAGCCGAAAAACGAGTAGTACTAAAAAACAAATCCATAAAACAATGTTGTGCTTTTTCATTTTTCCTCCAGACACGTTGTAATTATTCTATCTAACTTTTTCATCATACACAAACCTTTTACTTTCTTCAACGCGTGTGATAAAATGCTTATTATACATACAAATATTATTTCAGAGAGTTTCTATGAACGAAGTAAACAAAACCTTATTTATACCGCTTTACGGAAAAGCAAAAGTCAGCAAACAGGGAATAATTCTCAAGGATGACATGGCAGAAAAAATCTGGGAGGCGGAAGGCTTTGCGATTAAGGGAAAATCAAAATCTAAATGGCTCAGCTACGACATGGCAATGCGTGCAAAAGTTTTTGATGAATGGACCGAAAAAATGCTGCAGGAAAATCCAGAAGCTCTGGTACTTCATATTGGCTGCGGCCTTGATTCAAGATGTGTTCGCGTTTCAGCACCATACACAAACTGGATTGACGGCGACTTTCCTGATGTAATAGAGGCTCGCAAAAATTATTATACAGAAAGCGAAAATTATCACATGCAGATTTTTGATTTATCCAAATCAGAAATGGTAGCTGCCCTGCCCGATGCCCAATCAGCTATCGTAATCCTAGAAGGAATCAGCATGTATCTTAAAAATGAACAGATAAACTCCTTCTTCAAAGCAATCGAAAAAAAATACAAAAGCGTTCATATTCTGATGGATGTTTACACCGTTTTTGGCGCCAAAGCTTCCAAGTATAAAAATCCAATAAATGATGTAGGCGTAACTACCGTGTGGGGAATTGATGATATTCAAACTGTGCTTGAAGGAACAAACCTGAAATGCAAAGCTGAACATTCAATGACTCCGCAAAAAATGGTTGATCAATTACCATCATCTGAACGCTGGTTTTTCAAGTGGCTGTTCACCGGTTCCTTTGCCCGCAGGATTTACAGGCTTTACGAAATCGAAGGTTAATTTTCTCAATTTTAAAAAAAGGAGTTGCTATGCTTATCCAGTTACCAGAAGAAAAAAAAGATTTTATCATTCCGTTATTCAAAAACAGACAGCCTAATTGTTCTGCACTTGGATGTTATTTTAATGGCACGTTGCCGGGTAAGACTTTTGTTGATGACATTAACGCCCCGACAAAAGCAATCTGCAAGCTTGATATGAGCTGGACTTATATCAGTGATAATGCAGACCTCCCATGGATTGAAGAAATCTTATACGAAATAATTAAAACAGACTGGATTCAGGTAGTCTGGGTACCGGAAAGAAAAGGTCAATATCCATTTAAAGAGTTTGCAAAAATTATTCCACGCCATGAATATATTGAAAGAAAAGAGCCTCTGGAAAAACCTCGCGATGCCCAAATCGTTCCTTTCTCAAGTGAATGGTTTGATAAGCTGGAACAGGATTTTCAGGAATTTCACATTATGAACTATGGCTCTAAAGAAAGTTTTCTTGAAAAAGCTTTTGGTTTTTATGCTGTTGAAAATGGCGAAATCTGCAGCGAGTTTGAATCAGCCTTTACGTCCAACGGATTTACAGAAATTGGTATTTACACATTTGATCCGTACCGCAGAAAAGGTTATGCCTACGCAACCTGTGTACATGGATTAAAGGAAATTGAAAAAAGAGGCTTAAAGGCAATCTGGGCATGCGATGTAGAAAATACAAACTCTGTGCTGCTTGCAGAAAAGCTTGGCTTTGTGAATCCGGTTGAATACGATTTCATTTACCTTGAACCAAAGATGATTCAATAGTTTTTCCAGAAACAGGCATCAGAAACTCTTTTCCATATATCCGCAGGTAAACGGAAAGAAATCATATTTTACTGCGCGGGTGTGAATGAATCCGTGACTTTCATACCAGCACCGTAGAACCTTGTTTTCTTCAACAATACCAATCTTTATTTTCGTACACTCCTTCTTACCCGCACGCGCAAAAGCATCTTCAAGCAAAGCTGCTCCAATTTTCTTATGCCTGAACTCCGGCAGCACGCAGAGATTATTAAGCTCGCACTCAGAGTTTTCTAAAAACACAAGTGAATAATATCCAATGATCTTTCCATTTTCTTCATCATAATAAGCTGCCATAAAACGTGGTTCATTTTCAAGCTGATAAAGCAGGCGTTCTTCTGTTGTTGCAAACGCTGTAAATCGCGGTGCATTTTCGATTGTAAAACCAAAGTCGTCTGCAATTGTCTGGAAGCTTTTTCTAATCACATTTACACATTCCGGGATTTCGTTCTTTTCAATTTCCTTTATCATATTATTTCTTCCTTTTAATCCTTCCTTTTCAAAATCCATATAAGATTGCTTTTATATTTTGCAGCTGATGACGGATCATTCAAATCTTCTTTGTCGCCATTGTAGCCGCGGTAAATATCCTGAACTTCAAAGCCACAAAGCTCGGCCAGTAAAAACATTTCGCTCCGGTAAGTCTGGCGCATCAAAAGAGGACGAACGCGTTCACCAATAATTTCGCCAGCCTCGTTGTAAGTTTCGAACTTCCAGTTGCCGTGCATCTGCTGCGTGTAAGGATTGTAACAAATTGCGTTATAGATTTTTTCGCGGTTGCCGTCGCTGTTCACATATTCAAGACGGAAGCTGTAATCTTCGGGTGTTGTATTTATCTGGGCTGCCTGAGTTGAACTTTGTCATATCAGCTGGATAAATGTTGAGAGAAACTCCCATCTTATCTGCTTTTACACCGGCAACCCTGCACATCTCTTCTGAAATGTCAGTTCCATCTGCAATAATTCCGCGCTCTGCAAGATAAAGAAGCACTGCTCCCGTTCCGCATGCAACATCAACAACACCATCCTTTCCATACTTTTTTGCAAGCTCCAGATAAAACTCCTGAAAGTTTTCGTGCCTGTCAAACTCCTGCGAATACATTACTTCCAGGTATCGGTCGTAATTTTCCGCAACATCTTTGTAGTCATGTAAGTCCATAATCTCCTCCTGAGTAAGGCCGCTCGGTAGGCGGCCGGTGATAGATAGCAAAGCGTTAAAAAAAATGCGGAAGCATTTTTTTAGCTTTACCAATTTATAAAAAAAAAGACCACTTACCGAAAAGATAAGTGGTCAGTTTATATCAGCTTATAATCTGCAATCTTATTCTTTTCTGTAATCCAAATGCATACCGGTACCTGTAGTAGTGGTTACTGTAGTTGAGGTGTTTGTGTATGTAGTTTCGATTACAAAAAATTTCATCTTGCCTTGAACATACAGAAAAATGGATTTTGTGTCAATCATTTCAATAATATGAATTAAATCCCTTTAAATCTTAAAACCATTATTGACTAATTAAAAATCAATCATAATAATCCAAAGAATCTTGGAGGAAAGTTTTTATGAACAGGGAAGAATTGCACAAACTGATTGAAACGGAGCAGCCAAACATTTGCCAGGTGGTGGCGTATAAGGGTGGCGAACAGGTTTACGAGGATTGCTGGAACGGCTACAGGATGGATGACTGCTCGCATGTTATGTCGGTAACAAAAAGTATTTTTGCGCTGCTGATTGGTATTGCGATTGATAAGGGGCAGATAAAAAGTGTGGACAATAAGGTGCTGGATTATTTTCCGGAGTATAAGGTAAAGCACGGCGAGAAGACAATTTATGATGTGACGATTAAACACCTGCTTACGATGAGGGCGCCGTATAAGAGCAAGGGTGACCCGTGGAGCAAGGTGTGTTCGAGCGAAAACTGGACTTACACTTCTCTGGATTTTCTGGGCGGCCGCAAAGGGCTCACGGATGAGTTTAAGTATTCGTCAGTATGTATTCATATTTTAACTGGCATTCTTTATAAGGCTACGGGGATGATTACTGTGGACTACGCAAACAGGTATCTGTTTGAACCGCTTGGCATTCCAGCTCACAAAAACTTTTATGCAAAGTCTGCCGAAGAGCACAAAGAGTTTACAATAAGTAAGCTCCCTAAAGAAGATGTCTGGTTTGCTGACCCACAGGATCTTGGAACTCCGGGGTATGGACTTTGCATGACTGCCAGCGACATGGCAAAAATCGGGCAGATGTGTTTGAACAAAGGTGAGTTTAACGGACAGCAGATTGTATCGTCAAAATGGATTAAGGAGATGACCGCACCTCGTGCTGTTGAAGGCAATCACTTCCGCGGAATGGAATACGGTTACCTTTGGTGGATAATCAGCCGTAAAAAGGGAATCTATGCCGCCATTGGAAACAGCGGCAATGTAATTTACATAAACCCTGAGAAGAAAATTGTTGTAGCCGTTGCTTCGTATTTTAAGCCAACGATTTTTGACCGCGTAGATTTTATTCAGCGTGAGATTGAGCCGAGGCTTTTGCACGAACAATAATTACTGCTGCAATTACTGCAATCAAAATTACGGAAGCCGCAATAATCAGGATTAAAACAATTGAGTTATTTTTTGGTTCAACATAAGAACGTTTTGCCGGTATAAAATGCGACTCAACAATATCACCGTTTCCATCAAGCAGAGTATGAGTAATGCCTTCTTTTGAAACCTTAAAATAACTCAAGCCGCTTTCGTAAGCTAAATCAGAACTTGTAATACGGCTCTTAATAATGCTTGAATCAATTGTTCCCTGCATTTCGCGGGCGCGGTCACCAATCTGCGGACAAACAAAATACGTTGTTCCCGATTTTCCATCCTTAGCAGTTTTCTTATTCTTGAGTGCGTTTGACTGAAGATAAACGTGATGGTCACCAGAAAGCGCAAGGTCAACACCATATTCATCAAAGAGATTCATCCATAAATAATACGAAACGTTAGGCCCGCCAAACCCGCCATTAAATCCGCTGATGTAAGGATAATGCTGGAACACTATAAGATACTGATAAGTGCCTTCATTTTTTTTCAGCACTTCTTCAAACCATTCTTTCTGCTGGTTCAAATAAGATGTATCAATGCTGTCGATTCCAATAAAAAGGATTGAATCATATTTAAACCAGAAATTACTGCGCATTACTTCAGGCCCGTTATCAGGCGGATTTTGAGTTGCACACCACCAGCGGTTGTCTACAGTATCCTGCCCTTTTTTTGGGAACACATCGTAATAAGTATGATTGCCCGGAATGCCTGCCCAGACTTTTCGGTTCAAATAACCACCCTGCCACTCCTGCCAGTTGTCGTAATAAGCACCGTAGCAAACTTCATCACCTGTAGAAATAACAAGGTCCATATCATTATCAAGATTTTTTTCAGCAGCCTCTGCCAGCTTTTCAGAAAGCTCCCGACGGATTTCAATGTCAGGATGCGAATGAACATCACCGGTCCACAAAAAGCCAAACTCACCATCATTGTCTGCGGTTGCAAAAGAATACTCATCCGATTCATAACCAGATTCCAGAACTATTTTATAATGATAGGATGTATCTTTTTTTAATCCTTTGATAATTGCTTCGTGGCGGTAATACTGTTCGCCATCATGAAACTCAACAGGAGTATTAACACCGGTACTCTGGATTTTTTTTGCATGCTTGTATTCGGTGTCCGAAGTTTTTGAATAATATACGGTAGATTTTTCTTCGGTAGTATGCCACGAAAGTCTTACGCTGGTGGCACAATCTTCCCCAGGATTTGTATAGACAAGATCAACAGGTTTAGGATCTGCAAATAAAAGAGCTGAGTTTAGTCCCAACAAACAAATTAAGCCAATAATTTTTTTAATATTTCTGTTCATATTAATAATTTTACTACGCTTAATTTGTTGTGTCAAAAGCTGCGTCATCCACCTAAATCATTCAGCATTCGATCACACAGTTTGAGTGTCAGCTTCTTTCATAAACTTCAGGATAATCAGGAACACCACCAGCATCACCGGAAATATTCCACCAAACAATAGTCCCTGCTGAAGATTGTCCCCCGCTTTTTGAGAAATCATTCCAACTGCACTCGGCCCGATTGAACCGCCCAAATCTCCAGCCATTGCAAGAAGTGCAAACATTGCAGTTCCGCCTGTAGGAATCTTTTTGGAAGAAATGCTCAAGGTTCCCGGCCACATTATACCAACAGAAAATCCGCACATTACACAACCAGCCAGCGCAACAATTGCATTATGAGAAAGAGATGCCATAATATAACAGATAAGACAGAGCACACCCGAACCAATCATAAACTTTGTTAGTTCTACCTTATCGCCAAACTTTCCATAGAAGACTCGGCAAATACCCATCGTAACCGCAAACAGACAAGGGCCCGCCAGATCGCAGACTGTTTTAGATAACCCAAGACCAGACTCAACAAAAGCCGATGCCCACTGCGCCATAGAAAGCTCACTGGCTCCGGAACAAACCATCAGCACAACTGCAACCCAGAAAAGCGGCGACTTAAACAGCTGGAGGATTGTCATGCCTTTTCCGGAATCAACAAGCTTTTCAATTGGACAGGTTGCAAAATTGTAAATGTTATACAGCGGAATGATTGCCCAGAAGCAGGCAATGTATTTCCAGTTATCAATTCCAAAAACAGTAAACAGCACGCTGGAAATTATTGTAACACCAAGCCAGCCCCAGCAGTAAAAGCTGTGAAGAAGACTCATAGTTTTTTCTTTGTTTTCAAAAGGACACGCTTCCACAATCGGTGAACAGAGAACTTCAATCAAACCGCTGCCAATTGCATAAAGCACAACGCTAATCATAATGCCCACAAAGGCAGACGGCAAAAGCTCGGGTAAAAAAGCCAGCGCAATAAGTCCTACTGCAGAAAAAACTTCGGAAGTTACAATGCTTACACGGTAACCAATTTTATCTACAAAACGAGCGCAGAAAATATCTACAACAAGCTGAGTTAAAAAGAACGCAGTTGGAATAAGCGCAATAAGCCCAAGCGGAATCTGATAGTCGTTATGAAGCTTTAAGAAAATCAACGGTGCAAAGTTTGCCGCAATTGCCTGAGTAATAAAGCCCAGGTAACAGGCTCGTAAAGTTTTTTTGTAGTTTGGTTTTAATGTTGTATTCATACCCGTGTACTTCGTTATTATTTTATTTTTCCAAATGAATATGCTTTTTCATCTGCCACCCAACAAGCTCTGATTCCGGCATTACTAAAACCTCTTCTGCACTTACCCAGCGGTAATCACAGGTTTCGCCTTCCTGCAGCTTTATAGAATCTTTTGCGCAGTTTGTTACACACAGATAACGGCAATGAATACAGGTTTTTCCCAGAGACCAGTCAAGCTGTTCAAGTGTTTCGGCTTTAATTCCAGTTTCTTCACGGAGCTCCCTCATTGCACCTTCTACCGGACTTTCTCCCTTAAGTGCAGAACCGCCAGCCGTAGCTTCCCACATATTTGGGAACAGAGGCTTTGTTGGATCTCTTTTCATTAAAAGATAAGTTCCGTCTGTGTGCCTTACAAGAATCTCGCAGACTAGATGATAAACACCCTGTGGAATCTTATCCTGCTCTTCGCGAATTAAAGTAAGCCCTTCGATTTTTTCAAAATTAGAATTATATGCATCCCAAAGTTCCATTTTATTTATCCTTTCTATTTTATCACATAATTCAGAAAGCTTTTCAATTGTATAATCCGGCTCTTCTGTTCTGGACAATAGTTTTTGTAATGCACCAAACCCCTGTTTAATCCATATTGTTTTCATACCAAGAGATTTTGCAGGAAGAATATCATTATCCAGACGGTCACCAATCATACAGGATTCCGACGGCGAACAGTTAGCCTTATCTAACGCATATTCAAAAATGCGGATATCCGGCTTCATCACCTGAACATCCCAGGAAGAAATTATATACTTAAAATATTTTAAAATACCAAAAGCTTCCAGACGCTCTTTAAGACCATCCAGCTGGTTCGCAATAATTCCAAGCTCGTATTTTTCAGACAGAGCCTTTAACACAACCGGAGCCTCTTCGTACATTTTTTCAAACTCGGTTCTGTAAGGCGCCACTTCTTTAAACTTATACTTATCTACCACAGTTCTGTACTGAGGCTTCCGTTCAATTGTAGCCTTTTCAATTTCGTGATAGATGTCCTGAGCAGAAAGTCCAAGCTGTTTTGCTTCCTGTAATTCCGCCTGTTCCCTGCAGCGGTTTTCCCAAACAGCATCTTCATCAACAAGAGTATAACCTACATCAAAAAATATAACCTTAATACTCATACGTTACTGCAACTTCCCACCTTCTGTACAAAATTATTCTGTTTCATTTTTTTGTCTTATTGCTACCTTTGCCCTGTTCTTTTTAATTTCTGACCGAATCTTTTTAAGCTTCAATTTGCGTTCTTTACTTGCCTTTGTAGGTTTTGTTGGTTTCCGCTTTTTTGGAATAACAAGAGCCTGTACAATCCTGTTCTCCATACGAGACAGCGCAATCTTCCTGTTTAATTCCTGAAAGCGTTCATCATCAACATTCAAAAAAAGACAGTCTTCCGTATTGATGATTGCCGCAAGCTTTGTCCTTAATCGCGCCCGCTCTTCTTCCGTAATGCCACCCACAGCAGGAACAGGCAGCTGTAAACAAACCTTTGTATTAACCTTGTTTACGTTCTGACCACCCTTTCCGCCGCTTCTGGCAAAAGTCACTTGAGAATTATTTATTATAGATTCGTGCAATTCAACTCGGTTCATATTACTTTATTTTACCAATTCTCCGCACAAATAGCCATATTGTATGTATCACTTCGCTCCTTCTTTTTCCCCAGGAAACCTTCCGGCAATTCCCATTCGCTTTTTGAAATTGCTTTTGCCCCACGGTATTTTTCCCAACCCAAATACAGTTCTTCTGGAGAAAACAAAGCTATTTTGTGTTGTGTTCTGGCATCTTCATTTATTGTCCGGCTAAAAACCAGACTGATTGCATCTTCAATACTTCTTGGATCATCATGACACTCTTCAAGAATCTTTTCTTTAATAAAATCAGATAAAACCCTCGGTAAGTAATCTGCTTCCATGTTGTTAATACGAATCCAGTTTTTATAGAAATTATCAATCACATTATTCTTCAACTGTTCGTGTGTGTAATCAGGAATATTAAAAATATGCGCACGGTTTAAAATTGGCGCGGGCGTTGATTCAAGAGAATTAGCGGTAAAGATATAGTTTATTCCAGAGGCATCAACATTTACTCCAATGTAGTTGTCAAAAAAGTGTCGCGCTGTACCCTTTTCCAAAATAGAGAAAAAAGCTGTTTCTATGGTGTGAGCATCGTTTCCCTTTATTTTATCAAGTTCATCAAAATGAATGACTGGATTTTTTATGGAAGGTTGAGTGTCTGTTGCCAGCAAGGCTTCCACTATCATACCGCATCTGGCTTTTGTATAAGTTGGATCGGAACCTGTAATTGTAAAGTTTGCAATCTCATTCCCTAAATCAATTTTTATCGCCTTACGTCCCATAAGAATCTGACAAAGCTCTGTGGCAAAGGATGTTTTTCCGCAACCCGGGCTACCGACAAGAATAATCGGCTTAAAAGAAATCTCTCTATTTTCTTTAAGTAATGAAGTCTGGAAGCAATCCAAAATATAATTTATTACCTCAGACATATTCGGATATTTAGATTCTAGAGCTTTAATTTTATGAATTATTTCCTCGGTAACTCTTATAAAATCTACTTTTCCAGAAAGCTTATCTATCAGTCTTTTAATTTTATCATGTTCTGTTGGCGGGCAGGACATTAAATGAATCATTGCTTCATCTTTATCAATCAGTTTTATTATTTCCTTTCCATACCAGTCTGGTATTCGTGAATTATTGGCAAGAGATTTTACTTTATCTTTTCCGCAGTATGGGCACATAAAATGCAAAGGTTGATGTATTGGTTTAAGTGATATAAAGAACTTCTTGCAGCATTTACAGAGCTTTATTCGAACTTCATCATCTTCGTTATGAATAATGTTTCCGTCTGCATATATTCTGAGAATCCGGTTCTCTTCATAAAAATGCTTATAAGTTTCCCTATCCGGCTCAATTGTTTCATAAACCAAATAATCCTGATCTTTAATGATAAAAACTTCATCATTAACAACATAATCACAATCAAATCCAAGCTTGTCCAGAACTTCTGCAAGCCTTCTTTGAACGTCCGTTTTAAAACATCTCTTTCCCATACGCATTACCTCTTTCTTTTACATATACACATCCTTTCTAAGCACCAAACCCAATTCGCTTGTTTCTGGTTCCTTTTTTTTCACGCACAATTTTGCACAATTCATTTACAATGTAATCCGAGTTTAATTTGTCTTTGCCAACAAATCTGAGTTTACCATTCAACGCACCAAAGTCTCCTGGAGTAACATTGCCTGAATTAAAAATTGTGTTAAACTGATTTTGAGTAATCTCATATTGCGAAAAATAATTTTTCCACAATATTTCTATGCCTTGCTCTGTCAGAGCATTAAAGCCAATCTTAAAGTGAAATCTTCTTGAAGTTGCATCATCCAGCAGATCCGGCAGATTCGTGTTACAAAACAAAATACCCGGGTAACGTTCCATTTGAATCAGGAACTCATTTACTTTCAGGTCATTGTGCCTGTTTACCGAATCTCCGCGAGCATGAATAAATGAATCTGCTTCATCGATTAAAAGAACCGCATGATTTCTTGCCGCTTTCTCAAACGCATCTTTAATATTTTTTTCAGTCTCACCTACATAGCTTCGCAGAATATCAGACACCCTTATAATTTCCAAAGGCTTATTAAGCATTTTAGAAATCTCTTCAACACATGCGGTTTTTCCGGTTCCAGATTCTCCATAGGCTAAAATCCTGATTCCAGATTCACTGTCGTATTCACCGTTCTGATACTCATCTGCATTCTTTAAGGCTTCAACCAAATCTTCAATTGGTTCAGAAGTATTTAATGCCGCAAAGCTGTAATGAGCATTCTTTCTACGATTGAGGCTTTCTCCCTTAATTGATGCATACTTATTTTTCAACAAGCAAGACAGTTCTTCCGGTTCCAGACTTGTAGAATTTTTAGCTATGAAAATCACCTCATCCCAATTAGACGGCTCAAGCTTTAAGCGGTTACATTCATCAACAGCTGGCTTTAAAAGATTTTCTGGAATACCTTTATCAAAGAAATATGTCATTGCTTTATCAAAATACATATCCTTCAAAGGAAGTTTAAGCTCCGTAGAAAACAGAATGTTAATACCATGCTGTTTTAAAACAGTTCTTTTTTCTTCATCCAAACTTTCAACAGAAATAAAAACAGGTCTCCTGACATTTTCCAATATTGGAGAACTGCTATTCTCTGTTGACGGTGTATTAATATTTCCATTCAGAATCTGAATAACGTTATTACTTTTTGTATTGTTTGAATCCGTAAAAAAACGCCGCATCACATTTGAATCCAGATACAGAACAGCATTTATATCTTGAAGCTGAACAGTATATGAGAATAAATAGAACTTTAATTCATTCAAGGGCATATCTTTATACAAAAGCTTTGTATTCAATTCATACAATTGCTTTTTGTATTTCTTTAACAAAAACGCCAGAAAGTTTTTCTTCCTGAAATCATTGTTTCCACAAATTGCCTGCCAACATCCTTTTTTGTTTCTATAAAACTCTTCTTCCTCTTTGCGCAATATTTTTAATGAATCCTGATTCAGCTTTTTAATATCTTCATAATCATATATATCCATATTTGTTTTTGCACAAATTCTACTCAAACAATACTTTCGAGAATTGCTCACAAAAAAATTATATACATAATCATTCAGGGTCCACGGAGAAGAAAAAAGTCCCAGCTCAACAAATTTGCTGTTTATTCTTTTTAAATCACTCTCTGTAGTTTTTGATTCACTTATATGTGCAAAGACTTCAGTTTTATATTCATGATTCAAAAATGCAGGAAAAAGCCAGCCGTTATTATAATTCAAAAAATTGAGCAAAAGGAAAAGTGCTTCTATATAATTCAAATTGAGAGTCTGACAGAATCTTTTATAAAAAGGTTTTTCCAGATACTTCTTAATTGGATTAGTATCCTTATACTGGTCCAGAATCTTCATCCTATTAATATGAAGAATAGTTCCAGCCTCTTCAAAATTGGCTTTTAAATCATCAGAAAGACTTTTTATGACTTTTTGTAAATCAAAGCCATCTTCTTCCTTTAAGCCTTCGTATTTTTCATGATTTTCTTTTTCTTGAAAAGTCAGATAAATATTGGCCAGAGTGATTATATTCGACTCTGAATAAACCATTTTCAAAAAGTCTGTATCAAGCTCCTTACCCTCCAGATTAATACAGGCAAAGTAAACGCCATATACATAAGAAGACAGTTCTTTATCATCAAAGTTAAAAGAACTGATTTCTATTGGGCTTAATGAAACCATTTCATTGTGTTTAATAATATTCATAACGTCCTCCTATCACCATAAATATACAGCATAAAAAGGAGGCAAACTATAAAGTTGTAGTTTAAAATAAGAAGAGTAGATATGAATAGTAATTTTTTAATTATACCATACCTTATTTCAAAAAGATATAGACAATTTCTTCTTGCAAGCACTTTTTTTTATGTTATTATAAAGATGTAATCAGGAACGAGATGAGGACGGACACCGGTTACATGTCAGGGAGGCATAAATGAGAAGTCCGGAAATTTCAGAAAGCGTGTTCGACGCTTATAATACGATGGTATAAAAAAGTCTACCAGCAAGCTTAGTAAGCTGGATTAAATATAAGTGCCAGTCCAAAAATTATGACTGAGAGCACACATAAGGCCGGGGAAAACCCGGCTTCTTTTTTTTATTTATTTGCCCACCCTATAAATCTGAAGAGCAAATCCAGGAGAAGCCCCCGAATTACAAAATAAGCTAAAAATACAATCTGAATCCCCAGACAAACACCTGCAATTGTCCGCAGGAAATAATATGCAACCGCCGCGCCCACCGGAATCAAAACAACGCCAATCCAGAACCGTCTGCCCCAGAAAATCAGCTGTAATATATAGAAGACAACGTTAATAATCGTGCACACATACAGCGCTTTTGTAAGCGAAAAGTAATAAAAAAACATAGAAGGAAACGCAAAAAGAAAATAAAACAGGTACAAAATCCTGAAAAGAACGCCAACCGCATTGCCAATTCCCTGCTCAATTTTATCATCATTATTCACAATCTCGGGGTTACGGTTATTCTTTCCCACCTGATTCCCACACACAGGACAAACCAGCGAATCCAAATCCTTAATGCTTTTAATAGGAAAATCAATATCCTTTTTGCAGTTAATACAATATCTAACCATACCTATACTTTACCACATTTTTTTGCCAATGCCACAATAAAGTGAAGATAATGTCCAAAAAGTACAATAAAGTGCGTTGAAAGTGCACTAAAATAGAAAATTCCATTTTTTTTTTAAAAAAATATTAACGGATTCACAAAGTTATAGTATAATATTTAAGTTAGAGTTTAAAAAGCAGATAATATAATTACAAGTTATATTCTAAATATAATAATTTCAAAAAGGTACAATTTATTTTTTCACTTTATTTAGGGAGTATTACTATGAACAACTCTACAGAAAAACGAACTATTCCTTTTTGGACTTATCTTGCCGTTGCTGGTATTTATTTTGTACCGCTTCTGCTTTTTATCGCTTGTGGTGAAATGTTTGGCATATTCACAGATGCCGAAAACAAAATGTTTCTCCGCCACCCGCTCACAATAACCCTTCTGGTAGCTTCTCTTCTGGAATGTGCCTTACTCTGCCGCTGGATGAAAAGTCTTTTTGACCGCTACCAGGAAGGAAACCTTTCTGCAGAAATCTTCAATAAACGTGCAAAGTTTATTGCCTTATTCAATATTGCAGCTCCAATTATAAACTCCCTTTTTATGGGAATGAATGCTACATTAATTCCAAAGATGATGGGAATAACTCTCCAGAACTTCCAGGGTTACAATTCATTTATCATTACCCTGCTCCACGGATATGCCTGTGAATGTTCTTTTGGTCTTATTTTCTACGTTCTCTACATCAGATTATTCGAGTCAGCCGTATCAACTGTTCCGTTCACCCGAGAACAAATTACTATGTCTCTCACAAAACGAAACCTTCTTACACTGCTCTTTATCCTTTCCGCATCTTTCGTTTTCATCTATGTATTCGTCTATGTTCCAACAAATATCGAAAAAGGACATCAATATCTTTTAAACAGAATCCTTTTCATTATTCTTTATTCTGTTGCCGACTTTGCCGCAGTAGAAGCTTTGCTCCTCAGTGACATTCGTTCCTGTCTTAAGGATATAAACAAGATTTCTAACGCCCTTTCCAACAAAAACTACACAGTTGATGATTCCCTTCCAACAAATCGTAGTGAATTAGGCGTTATCACACAGAATATCAATTATATGAAATCTGCTATAAAAGATATTCTTAAAACCATTAAAGCTTCCGCAACAGCTGCCCTTGGTCAATCTGCACAGATGTATACAAACATGCAGAAAACAACCGATAACGTTCAGATGATTTCTTCTTCAATTCAGAACGTAAACAAACAGGTTCTTCTCCAGTCTGATGGAGTAAACGAATCAAACAGCTCGGTAAACAGTATTATCAATAATCTTAAAAACCTTAATGCCGCAATTGAAGATCAGTCTTCAGGTATTGTTGAATCTTCTGCTGCCGTAGAAGAATTAATTGCAAACATCAACAGCGTAAAAGATATTCTTGCAAAAAATGCAAAGAATGTTGAACAACTTTCTGATGTTTCAGACAAAGGACAGAAAGTTGTAACAGCAGCCGTAAATGGAACAGAAATTATCCGCCAAAAATCAGAAGGCATTCTCCAGGCAAGTAGCGTAATTCAGAATCTTTCTTCAAGAACAAACCTTCTTGCCATGAACGCCGCAATTGAATCTGCACACGCAGGAGAAGCCGGAAAAGGCTTTGCTGTAGTTGCCGACGAAATCCGTAAGCTTTCTATTCAGACTGCAACAAACAGTAAGACAATCGATGAAAATCTTACTTCACTTTCTGAATCAATCCAGCAAATTACTACAGATATAAAGGATGTTGAAACTGTATTCTCTGATATATACAATCTTACTCTAACTGTAAAAAATCAGGAAGAAGTTATTGCAAACGCTATGCTTGAGCAGACAGCCGGTAACCAGCAGGTTCTTTCCGGAATGCATTCCATCACCGATTCTTCTAACCGCGTAAAGGATAACTCTACAGAAATCCTTTCTTACGGCGAACAGATTGAGCAGGAAATGTCAAAGCTCACATCAGTTTCTACAGAAATTGATGAAAGCATGAGCGACATCAATACAAACTCCGATTCAATTTCCGAGATTGTAAACATAACTTCTTCTGGTGCAAATGATATGCAATTGTCAATTAAAGAATTGATGAAGCTTATCGACACCTTTAAGTTAGACTGATACAAATAATTCCCATATATCCTCTACTTCCGGGGTGTTTTATGAAAAAAAAAGTTCTCCGTTTTACAATTTTTGCTCTTGTAGCAGCAGTTTTTGTATTTTTGATTATCCTTGTTACCCGTAAAAAACCGGTTGAAGAAAAAGAAGAAGCTCTCCCGGCCGTTGTAATTCAAAAGCCTGTAAACGGTAGGCTTGTTGAATCCGTTACAATTTCCGGTTACGTAGAAGCAAACTCCATGATTCCGGTTGTACCTTTTGTTTCGGGAACAATAACTGAATACCCTGCCCGCGCCGGCGATTTTGTAGAAAAAGATACTCTTCTTGCAAAAATTGATGATGCCCCTTTCCGCCAGCAAATGTTACAGGCACAGGCCGCCTATTTTGCCGCACAAAGCACCTTTGAACGAATCGAAAATCTTTACAAATCAGGCTCTACAACCCAGCAAAATTACGATTCCGCAAAAGCCCAGGCCGACGCATCCAAGGCTCAGTATGATTTAGCAAAGCTTCAAATGAATTACACAGAAGTTCGTGCTCCTGTTGCCGGTACAATTCTTATTGCAGACCAGGCAGTCGGAAGCATTGGTAATCAGACTCAGCCGGTTGCAGTTCTTGCAGATTTAACCAATCAGGTTGTCCGCCTTAAAGTTCCGGAAAAATATTTTGATCTTTTTAACCTTGAACGCAAAACTCTTTCTGTAACGGTAACCCGTCCTGCAGAAAAAAATATGTACGAAGATGCCGTAACTTCTGCAATAATAGAAAATATTGCTCCTTATGTTTCGCCAGACAGCAAAAACTTTATGGTACTCTGCCGCCTTAATGAGCCGGGTGAACGCTTCCGCCCTGGAATGTTTGTAAAGGTTCAGGTAGCATACAAAACCTATAACAATGTTCCGATTGTAAGCCTTAAAGCCCGAAAAATGGACGGCTCTTTTTATATTTATGATGAAGCAACTCAAACTGTAAAGTTTATAGAAGGCAAAGATCTCCCTAACGATGGAGACTCTTTTATTGTACCCGAAGAATACCGCGATTCTTATATCGTAATGGATGGTCAGAACTTTATTTTCGACGGTCAGAAGGTACGCATTTTTGAAGATGCTTTGAATGAGGCAATAAGTGAAGGTTTCTGAGTTTTCTGTCAAACATCCTATTATCATCTCCATGATTCTGCTCGTACTCGTTGCGTTCGGCTTTTATTCTTTAAGCGGAATGCAGACCGAGTTTATGGAAGATATTTCCATGCCTCAGGCAATCGTGTACACAGTTTATCCGGGTGCAAGTGCAGAAGATGTTGAAAGCGACATTACAAGAGTTCTGGAAGATTCCTTTGTAACTCTCCCCCACTTTAAGTCCATAGACAGCCAGTCTTCAAACTCCTTAAGCTGGATTACAATCACCTATGCAGACGGCTACGACCCATATGACCAGCTCACCGAACTCAGAAACCGTATTTCCGAGCTGATGAAAAATCTGCCATCCGGTATTTCCGGTGAACCACGTGCATTGGTCGGCGGTATGTCCATGGTGCCTATTATCAGCTTTTCTGCCAGTGCCGGTAACGATACAGCTCGCCTTACCCAATTCCTTGAAGATGAGCTCACTCCATTGTTAACGCAAATTGATGGTGTTTCCCAGGTTTCAATTGAAGGCGGAAAAGAACTTGCAGTAAATATTAAAATTGATGTAGACTCCCTCACTTCTAAAGGAATTGCAGTTTCTACGGTTTATCAGGTTTTAAATTACGGAAACGTCACTCTGCCACTTGGTAATGCAAGCTATCAGGACAGAGCCATTCAGGTTCGTTATGCCGGTGGCTTTAATTCCCTTGATGATATTAAAAATCTTCCGGTTGGTGTTGCAGACGGTTCCAGCATAATCCGCCTTAGTGATGTTGCAGAAGTAACCCTTTCGTATCCTGAAAAAAATACTTCCGTTTCTGATGGCCGTGTTCCGCTTACAATTGTAAATGTAACAAAACGTCTCGATGGCGATACTGTAAAAATCATCAAAAAAGTTAAGAAGGCAATTGCCGAATGTGAAAAAAATACAAACGGTGCAGTTCAGTTCCATATAATCAGCGACGACAGCCGCATGGTTTACGCTTCCCTTAAAGCCGTTATTAAAAGCGGTTTGATGGGCGTAATTTTTGCAGTTCTTGTAATTCTGCTTTTTATGGCAGACTGGCGTGCAACTTTAACAATAAGCATTTCCATTCCGCTTTGTATTCTGTTCAGCCTTATTGGTTTAAGGGTACTCAATATTTCCCTGAACCTCATGACCCTTTCTGGTCTTGTAATTTCACTTGGTATGGTTGTAGACGGCTCCACCGTTATGCTCGACCAGATTTACCGTTACTATAAGCGGCGCAATCCTGAAACCGGAGAAATGGAATACACGGTTACCCAGAGTATTTACAGGGGCTGGGATGAAGTTTCTGCTTCTATCCTTGCAAGTGCCGCAACTACAATTGTTGTATTTATCCCAATTGCCATGCTCGGAGGTTTGATTGGAAGCGTTCTTCATGCAGTTGCCGTTACAATCATTCTTGCAATTTTTTCTTCCTTCCTTGTTGCAGTAGTTATAGTTCCGTTCCTTTTAAAACAATTCCTTTCTGAACAGGGACCAAAGCTTCGCAGCAAGCCAAGACTGTTTGACCGCGCCATGGAAAAGGTTGAACGCGGCTACCGTAAGCTTCTTGCACTGGCTCTGGAAAACCGGGGCTTTGTTGTTCTTGTTGCCGTATTCCTTCTTGTATTCTCCGGCTTTATTGCACTTCGCCTGGGCGTTACCTTTATTCCTTCAACCGACTCCGGCGATTTCTACATTTCTACAGAGTTCCCAATGGGCACCGAAAAAGAACAGACTCACGAAAAAATGCTCGTCGCACAGGATCTGCTTTACAGGTATGTTCCCGAAATTGATAATGTTGTAATTTACGAAGGACAGGGAGACTCTTCAAACTTTTCTTCAGTTTCTACTCCTCATTACACTTATACTCATGTTGTGCTTGTTCCAGTTTCCGAAAGAAAGCGCGATGTTCACGATATTATGCTTCAGATTCAGGAGATCTGGGCAGCCGTTTTACCAGATTCAAAGGTTTCTGTTCAGAATGGCGGCTTTGACAAGCTTGTCGGTTATGTTTCCGATGGTGGCGGTTATGGTATTACACTCATTTCCGAAGACCTTGATATTCTTTACGAAACCGCTACAAAAATCAAAGATCATCTGGAAGCCGACCCGGAAGTTATAACAGCAAAGCTCGACACCAATTTTGACACCACCACAATGATTATTGACATGAGCCAGGAGTATTTGAGCTCACTTGGAATTACAAGCTACGAAGCCGGTATTACTTCTGCAATACTTTTCCAGGGAATGGATTGCGGACGTTACAAAGACCTTGAAAGCGGCAGCCGTTACGATTTACGCATCACTTCAAACATCACCGATAAAAACATTACTGCCGATGATATTTCGAACATTCAGATAATTACTCAGGGCGGCCAGAAGGTTTCATTTGCAAACCTTTCGGATATTAAGGTTGAAAAATCAATTTCGCGAATAAACCATTCCAACCGTGCTAAAAAAATTACAATTACAGCTTCTCTTGTCGGTGAAGATACAACCGGAGTTTCGCAGCGTGTAAATCAGTTTATTGCAAACAATCCTCTTCCAAACGGAGTTCATTCTAAGGCTGGTGGAATTATGGCACTTATCGGCGACATGATTACCCCTATGCTTTCTGCGCTGATTATTGCCATCTTCCTTGTTTACACCGTAATGGTAATTCAGTTCGAAAAGTTCCGTCAGCCTCTTTTGATTATGGTAACAATTCCGTTCTGCTTTATTGGTGTTGTAGGCGGACTTTTAATGTTCGGCTCCACCTTGAATCTTCTTTCACTTTTAGGTTTAATTTCACTTGCAGGTGTTGTTGTAAATAACGGTATTATTCTAGTTGATTATATAAACCAGCTGCGTAAACAGCGGCGAGAAGTTCTTGCAAAAGCAAAAGGTTTTCAGGATAAAGATGGAGACTGGCACATAGAAATGAACACCGAAGAAGAAACTGAGCTTTTAAAAAGTTCTGTTCTTGATGGAGCCGCCAGCCGAATCAAGCCGATTTTTATTACAACACTAACAACCCTGCTTGGGGACATTCCTATGGCAGTTGCAAAAGGCGAAGGTTCAGAGCTTTATGCTTCTATGGGTCAGGCAATTGCGGGTGGACTTTTAACCTCTACCCTAATCACTCTGATTTTAATTCCTGTAATTTATTTTATAAGTGAATCTAAACACAAAACGAGGTAGTTATGAAGATTCTTTCAAAATCACTTTTCAGAACTTTGGCAAAGGCAGCTTTAATTTTGTCTATGGTTATTTCTTTTTCCGGCTGCTATTCTGTTTTTACAGGTGGAACTGGCGGACAAATTGTTGATGCAGAAAATACATCCTCTATAAACAGGGGAATTGCTTACGTAGATATTTATGCTTACACAGACCGTGCTACAAGAGATTCAGATTACAATTCCTGGAAGGAAGGCACAACCTTTTCTCCATCAAACTCATACTACGGTCACACCGCTACCGACACCGACGGAAAGTTCACAATTTCTAAAATCGTATGGAAAGAAAACAAACCTGACTTTGGAAAAGATGCCGACTATACCACAATCTACCTTTTGTATTATCACGAAAATTACGGACTCACAAAGGATGAAACTGTCATAACTTCAGACAGCACAAGCGACACAGTTTATGCCGAGCTTACTGCCATCAGAAAAACAACTTCTTTAAGCATCAGCATTTATGATGTTTCCACTTCGAGCGCAATTACTTCAGATATTCTTGTAAAGGTAAGTGTTCCGCAGAATACAGATACACTTACAACAAAAGCTCCAAAAACTTATGAGCAGGTTGTAAACAATGGTTCCGGCACAATTACTATAAGTTATCCACGCTGGAAAAATGCAGAAGACAAAAAGAAAAAAATAGAAAACACACCGGAAGTAAGCATAACATATTTCCAGAGTGCTGATGATATTACCTGGAAGGCCTGCGCAAATGCCGATAACACCGCAAAGGATTACTCATTCCTTGATGACAATTTTGAAATCAAGAAAACGGTACAAAACGCATCGTACAAGATTTCTCTTTATGGAAAGGCAACAAAGCTTAACTTCCCTGCTGTAAACGGTACTTACGGCGATACAACTTCTAAAGATAGCGATGGTGTTGTTATCAGCATGAAGGCAAAGGATTCTAACGGAACATACACAATAGACTGCGGCGAAACCACAACAGTTGCACAATCAATTGGAACAAGCGGAACTCAAACTCACGGCAACTTCAGCGGACTTGGAAACAGCTTCTCCTGGACCGACACTTCTTACACCCAGAAAAACACAACAATCGATGTTAAATTTTTTGCAAATGGCACCGAAGTGGACGATGTGAAAACTCTCCGCAGCGATGTAGCTTCATATAATTTTAAGTTAAATTGATGAATAAGAAGATTTATAAAAAACTTTTTTCATTTATACTTTTCTCAATTTTATTTACCGGTATTTGGGCGCAGGAAGAATATTCACTTGAAATGCTTCTTATTTCTACAAAGGAAAATCACCCGGAACTGCTTAAGCTCCAGGAAGAATACCGTCGCAGCCTTTTAGATGTAAAAGATGCCTGGGCCGACCTTGAACCAAAAATTGAGTTTCAGGCAAGCGGAACTTATATGCTTAATCCTCCTGTTGATACAATCTACCTGAATGTAGATGAGCTTATCGACTCAATTCAATGGAATGGAATTAAGCCTTCAACACAGGGACAATACGTTAAGATTTATGATGGAATGGAAAACACACTGTACAACTTTCAGTTTTCTTTAACGCAGCCTGTTTTTACCTGGGGCAAGATTCCAAACGCCATCAAGCTTTATAAACAGATTTCCGAAATTAAACAGACTCAGATTACACAGCAAACCGAACAGCTGGAAACAGAGCTTAAAACCAGGCTCCTCAGTCTTTTTTATTTAAACAGGATTCTTGAGATTCTTGATGAAGAACAGACTTACGCAAACAGAATGGTAGAAGTAAGCGAAAATGCCGAACGTTCCGGTATGCTGCTCCACCAGGATGTTGTTGATGCAAAGATTCAGGCAAAGGAGCTTGAAATTGCAAAACAGGATTTGCTTGAACAGATAAGTAACCAGCTTCTGGAATTGAGCCGTACAACCGGCATCCAGGATCTTACAAGAGAAAATATCGGTTTTGATTTTGTTGATGAGCTTGGAGCTTCTTTTGACAGTCTTCTTAAGAAAAATCCCGAAGATCTGGAAAAGGAAGTTCTTTCCGGAAATCAGTCATCAATAAAAATGGTAACCCAGCTGCAGGATGTAAACAAAACTGCCGAAAAGATTTCGCGTGGTTCCGAAAACTGGAAGCCCGATCTTGCACTCCAGATGAGCGGTGGTTATTCCGGTTCACGCTTTCCATTTATTGAACCAAACTGGCGCCGGAAAGATGATTACTCCCTGAATGTTTCTGTTGGCCTTAAAACCGTTGTATGGGATGGCGGTAAAAAGGTTCGCGATGTTTCCCGCAAAATGAGTGAAGTTGAAACTGCCGAAATAAACAAGCTGGACGCCCGCTCTACCCTGAGCAAAACCTTTAATTCCCAGTGGAACGCAGCTCAGGTTTGTACAATGAAAATTGAATACCAGGATTTGAAGATTGAATCGGCAACCTCTAAAATTGCACAGAAGCAGCAGATGTATGAATCTGGTTACGGTTCCGAAACAGATGTTCTTTCAGCAAAAATTGAACGCTGTAATGCTCAAATAGAAAAAGAAAAACAAGCCTTGTCCCGCGCAGTTGCCTGTCTTACTATCGAATATTTACGAAAATAATTTCTACAATTTTTTAAAAAAAAATATTTTTTTTTGTAACCTTTCAATCGCAGTTTTATTATATTGGTCCATATGAAAAATTATTGCCATTTTGTGGTTGAACCACTCACCAAATCTGAGGAGTTGGGGCTTGCTAAAAAGGCAGCTGGGGGCGACAAACAGGCACGCGAAACACTTATCCGTGCAAACATAAAATACGCGCTTTCCTACGCTAAAACTTTTTACGGCCATGGTCTTTCAAACGAGGATGTCGATGATGAGGCTGTCATAGGTCTTATAAAGGCTGTTGACCACTTCGACTATTCCAAAGGTACAAAAATCATCACACTTGCAAAAATCTACATTATGAACGAAATCATGCACGCAAGTAACTGCTCCGGCTATGTTCCGCGCCAAAGTGATGAACGCCTTAGAATGATTTTAAAAATCAATAAGGCTATGAAAAAACTTAATCCAGACTGCAGCCAGAAAGAGCTTATTGAACAGCTTTCTGCTAAAACTGGATTTTCCAAAAAGGTGATTTCTGAGTTTTTTGAAGAAAGCTTACCCTGTGTCAGTCTTGATTCAAAAACCGGTGACTGCCCGGAAGATTCAATGCTTTCTACAATTGCAGACGATTCTTCCTATACGCCGGAAGAAACCGCAGTTTATCACCTCCAGAAACAGGAGCTTTACGAAAACCTCGAAAAGCTTGACCCTCTTGAAAAGCAGATAATCTGCATGTTCTACGGTCTGCAAAATTACAAAAAAACCTACTCGCTTTCCGAAATTGGCAGCAAGCTGAATGTAACAAAGCAGTATGTTTTTAACATCAAAGAGCGCGCCCTGAATAAGCTCAAAAAGAATATGCTTCCGCAGGCGGCTTAGTGGGAGCTTAAACCTGGTTTTCCGGGTTTGAGTTTTTTAGTTTCCACGAACGCAGGCTTTTTCTAACAGTTCAATTAAACCTGAATACTCCTTCTGTATCTTCTTTCTGCTTGTATGAAGAAGATGCTCCAGCTCTGTATGAAAAAGCTTGTCCTTTGCGGAAACAGGCATGTAATCAATCTGGCTTTGTGTATAGTAATGCTCAATGCAGCCTTTTGGTAAAATGTAAACCCGTGCTGCTTCAGCTCCTGCAACTGAAATGTAAAAGAGGTTTTTTATAATTCCAAGATTTTCAGCAAGATTTTTCGGCATGATTTTTTTAAGCTCATCACCTTCCCGCATTATGCCCTGAAGCACTACGGTTTTATAAGTGTCTATGTTTTCGGCACCGTTGTACTTGCTTTCTATTGCATTGAGCTTTTCAAAAAATACACGCAGCTTTCTCGGAACGGAACCCCTGTAATTGCAGATGTAGCGGCCGGTCATTATTAAATATTTTTCAAGTTTTAAGATTAGTTTTTCCAGAGTGATTTTTTGTGCAAGCTCTTTCTGCGTAAAAATTGTTTTGTAAAAATCCTGCTGACGTTCTTCCTGTCTTTCAAGCCATTGCATTACACGTTCATCATTGCAGAAAACATCGCGAAGCTTACCGCTGAACAGTGAGTCCAGATCTGTAATAATGCGACCATCGGTTCCTAAAAGTGCGCACACCTTGCAGAATACGCCAAGCTCGTCCTTGCCGCCAACATCAATAATTCCGGTGCCAACTGAGCTGTAGGAATTATGAATGTACGGTAAAAGATAAGTGAACATCTGCTGGTCGGTGTAGCCTTCTACAAAAATCTGATTATCAGAAAAGAAAAACTGCTTATGGTATGTATTAAAGCGTGGCAAAAACCGGCGGAACAGCATTGCATCATTTTTTGAAAGCGAATCTATGTGCGTTGGTTCGCGGTTAATGTGGCACACAATTACACCAAGCAAATCCTCCGGGAAACGAAGGTCAATGAAAAACGGAGAGTGAGTAATCAAAAAGAAAACTCTGTCTGGGTTCTGCTTTGCACACTTCTTTACTTCCTTTATAAAAAAACTTTGCAGCTGCGGATGAAGGTGAAGCTCCGGTTCGTCCAGAATAAGGCAGGATTTATTTTTCTGTGAATAAAGCGCAACAAGCAGGGTGATTATTTCCTTTAAGCCGTGACACTCAACCTGGTTCAAATCGTACTGAACATTCCAGGCCTTGTTTTTTACAACCGGAATAATCTTTCCATCAATATCATCTATAAAGACAATTGATTTTCCAAACATATTTGAAAGCACAAACTCAACTCTTGAGCGCACTGCTTCGTTATCTTTTAAAATTGAAATGTAAGAATCATCCTGTTTACGGTCTGCCTTAAAAAACTCAACCTCGTAGCCGCCCTGCTCAAACTGTTCACGCAAAGCCTCTGCCAGAAGCGTTTTTCCCGAGCCGTTTGGTCCGACTATCAGATTTACTTGAGTCCAATCATTTTTTCTAAAAACCGCCTTTCCCCACAAAAAAGGAAGCTTTATCTTAACAGGAATCTGAATCACATAAATATTATACCACGAATATTCCTAAGCTGGGGATAAAATTGCAGTTTGAAATTGTAAATGTGGCAAAATCGCCCGTAAAAAATCAAAAATTCTGCCGTAAAAATTTCAACTTGACAGATGGCCTGGCGGTGTTATACTTATTATAAGTTGTCTTTTACTAAAACGTTTTACCTTTGACTCTCCGCAAGACGTTTTGGTAAAAGACTTTTTTATTCTAAGGGGTTAAACGTTTTACTTTTTAGTTAAATTAACCCGCATGGAGTTCAAAAAATGAAAAATAAAAGTGAAAGAAAACCGCTGACTATCAGGCAAAAAAACAGCATCAAAGATTTTCTGATGATTATTCCCTTTTTGCTATTAATCCTTATTTTTTCATACTATCCGCTTTACGGCTGGGTTTATGCTTTTTTTGATTATAAGCCGCCGTTCCCTCTTTCCTGGGAAAAGTTTGTAGGCTTTAAGTGGTTTATTTCCATGGTAGAAAATCCTGTAAAAGTAAAAAAGCTTGTACAGGTTTTAACAAACACTTTTGCCATGAGCGGCCTGAGTTTGTTCTTCTCCTGGTTCCCAATGATTTTCGCAGTCTTTTTAAACGAAATCAGTTCGGTGCCTTTTAAAAAGTTTGTTCAGACCGTAACAACCCTGCCTAACTTTATCAGCTGGGTTCTGGTTTACGCAATTGCATTCAGTGTTTTTAACAGTACCGGTGCTATCAACAGTGTACTTATGAGGATGGGGATTATTGAAGAACCGATTATGTTCCTTCAGTCATCTTCGCATGTATGGTTTAAGCAGTGGCTGTGGCTCACCTGGAAAAATGCAGGATGGGCGGCCATTATGTATATAGCAGCAATTACGAGTATAGATGAATCGCTGCTTGAAGCTGCCAAAATCGACGGTGCTTCACGCATGCAGTGTATCTGGCACATCACAATTCCTTCAATCCTGCCAACTTACTTTGTACTTGTAATGATGAGTCTTGCAAACTTCCTTTCAAACGGAATGGAGCAGTATTTCGTATTCGCAAACTCCTTTAATAAAGCAAAAATAGAAGTTCTCGACCTGTACGTTTACAATCTTGCAATGGGAAGCGGCGGTTATTCTCTTTCTACCGCAATCAGTATTCTAAAGACTTTTGTAAGTATTTTCCTTTTGTGGCTCACAAACTTTGTTTCTAAAAAAGTCCGCGGCGAAAGCTTGATATAGTTCAGGAAGTTTTACGAGGAGATATTGAAAATGCCAAAGATTAAAAAAACAGTCGAAGATTATTTAATAGATATATTTACATACATAATCTACACTTTCTTTGCTTTTGTCTGCGTTTATCCTTTTTACTATATAATGATAAACTCCGTAAGCGCCAACGATTTAAGTGAACGCGGCAAAGTTTTACTTGTTCCTTTGAAGTTTCATTTGAACAATTACAAGCAGGTTATGAAAATCAGTGGGCTTCTTACATCGTTTAAGATTTCCATTCTGCGTACAGTAATTGGAACTTTATTTACAGTTGTAGTTTCTGGATTTTTGGGCTACATGTTTACAAAAGAAACCTTATGGAAGAGAAAGTTCTGGTACCGTTTTGTAGTTGCAACAATGTATTTCAATGCCGGAATTATCCCCTGGTTCATTACGATGAAAAACCTTCATCTTACAAATAACTTCTGGGGTTATATTTTTCCGGTTGCTGTTCAACCATTCTATATTGTTTTGTGTAAAACCTTTGTAGAAGGTGTCCCAAAGGAACTGGAAGAAGCCGCCGTTATTGATGGTGCAGGCACGCTTCAAATTTTCTTTAAGATTATTGTTCCTGTAATTAAACCGATTGTTGCAACAATTGCTGTTTTTGCTTCTGTTGCTCAGTGGAACTCTTTCCAGGATACACTTCTTCTGGTAACAGACCCAAAATTGTACACCCTTCAGTTCACACTTTATCAATACATAAATCAGGCAAGTTCTCTTAAAGCACTTGTAAACAACAGCTCTTCGGCTTCGGCACTTGCTGCAAGTCTTGCGCACGCACAAACCGCTACTTCAATCCGAATGACCGTTTCGGTAATTGTAGTTCTTCCGATTATCTGTGTTTATCCCTTCTTCCAGAGATACTTTACAAAGGGAATTATGATTGGTGCCGTAAAAGGCTAACAATTTAATCTGTGGTTATAACAAATCAAGGAGATTTGATTATATAAAAAAAACAAAGGAGGATTATCAAAGTGAAAAAAGGAAAGTTTATTTCTGCAATCACATTGATCGCTGTTTCCGCTGCTTTATTGTGCAGCTGTAATGGCAAGAAGGATTCAAAAGCTACTGCTGTCGCTCCTAAAGACGACAATGCACCTATGACTTTTGAAATTTTCGACGTTGCTGCTAACTATCAGGGTATGCAGTCAGGTTGGTTTGCTAAGATTGTTAAAGACAAATTTAACATTGAACTTAACATTATAGCTCCACAGGTTGCAGGAGATGCTATTTTCCAGACAAGAGCAAGCTCAGGCAATTTGGGTGATATCGTTATCCTTGAAGCTACACAGTTCAACGACTGTCTCGAAGCTGGACTTATTAAAGACATCAGCGACAAAGTAAAAGACAGCCCTAACCTTATGAAGTTCAGCAAACAGATTGATACTTTCAATAAAGCATTACCTAACAATGCTGCCGGAAAATATTATGGTATTCCAACAGAAATGATGGATACTTCTCCTACATCTGTAACAGCTGAAAGAATCTACTCTCTTCCACAGCTCAGATGGGACCTCTACAACAAAATTGGCGCTCCAGAAATCAAAAACCTTGATGACCTCTTGAACGCATTTGTTCAGATTAGAAAAGTTCACCCAACAAACGAAAAGGGAGATCCTGCTTATCCACTTTCATTGTGGCCAGACTGGGACGGTGGCGACGGTATGATTGGTATTGCAAACGTTGTTCAGCTCACAACATGGTACGGTGAAAAAATTAAAGGTTCAGCAATTCTTAAACCAGATAACACATTCTATCCTCTTACAGAAAAAGACGGTTCTTACTACAAAATGCTTAAGTTCTTGAACAAGGCAAAGAGAATGGGTGTTGTTGACCCAGATTCAGGAACACAGGACTGGAACTCTGTATGTGCTAAGATTTCTAACGGCCAGGTAGACTTCATCTGGTACACATGGGAAATCGGTTTCTGGAACACAACAGCTCGCTATCAGGATGGAACAGCCTTCTGCTTTATCCCTGTTGCAGATCAGAACTACTACACAGACTCAGATGCTTACTTTGGAAGCGGACGTGTATTTGGTGTAGGCTCAAAGGTTGACCCAGCTAAATATGAAAGAATTATGAAGTTCCTCGACTGGTATGCTTCTCCAGAGGGATGTCAGTATCAGCACATTGGTCTTGAAGGCTTTAACTACAAGAAGCTTGCTAACGGTAAATACGAGCAGATGAACGACAACGCTCTTATGGACAATCTTCCAGTTCCAGCAGAGTTTGGTGGCGGCGGATACAGCGATGGTAACAACGCTATCAACCAGTGGATTTGTAAATCTGAATGTACAAACCCTCTCACAGGCGAAATCTATGCTCCACAGTACTGGGCTTCTTACAAAGAGAAGAACATGACTCAGATGAGAAAAGACTGGGAAAAGAAATATGATGCAACAGACGCTACAAACTGGATGGCTAAAAACAACAAGCTCGTAGTTTCTCCATCAGTTTCTGTAAGTCTTCCATCAGACACTCCTGATATTTCTGTAATTCGTAATCAGGTTAACCAGGCAGTTTGCGACACTTCTTGGCGTATGATTTTTGCTAAAGATGATGCAGAGTTCGACAAGATGTGGGCAGAATTAGGCAAAGAAGTAAACGGCTTTGGTTTTGCAGACCTCTACAAGTTCGATACAGCTAAACATCAGATTGAAGTTGATGCTAAAGTTGCTGCAATGAAATAGCGAAAGCTGCAGCTGATTGGTAAACGCCAATTTAATCTGCTTTCGCTGTAAGTTTTGCAAAGCAAAACTTACCACTTAAGAAAGGGGTTATCCGTTGATTCGGGTAGCCCCTTTTTGTTTTTTTATTCACTTTTTGTGCAGTTTTATCCTTTTATAAAATCAACTTGTAAATTATACTACAAATACAGGAGTCTTATTATGACATATTATGTAAACATCAATTCAAACGATAACGGAAACGGAACAAAAGAAAAACCGTTCAATAAAATACAGCTTGCAGCAGATATTGCAAAACCGGGGGATGAAGTAATTGTTGCACCGGGAATCTACCGCGAAAACGTTAACCCGAAAAATGGCGGTACTGAAAATAAGCGGATAATCTATCGTTCAGAAAAACCACTTGCAGCACACATCACCGGCGCAGAACCTCTTACAAACTGGACAAAGCTTGAAGGCGATGTTTACACTGCCCGCATTTCAAATAAAATCTTTGGAGACTACAACCCCTACAAAACTCTCGTAAGCGGCGACTGGTTCATAGCTTATATGATTGCGCACACTGGCGATGTTTTCTTAAACGGAAAATCAATGTACGAAGTTCAGTCTCTTGAAGAAGTAAAAGAAGCAAAGGTTTTTGTACCATCTTGGGATCACGAGTTTTCTGTATACAAATGGTACTCCGAGCAGGATGAAGCAAAAGACGAAACTGTTTTTTATGCAAACTTCCAGGGCAAAGATCCTAATAAAGAAAATGTAGAAATCACTGCGCGCCGAAACTGTTTTTACCCTGCAGAAGAAGGTCGCGGCTTTATTACTTTAAGTGGATTCACAGTTTCTCAGGCTGCAACTCAATGGGCACCGCCAACCGCATACCAGGAAGGAATGGTTGGACCTCACTGGTCAAAAGGCTGGATCATTGAAGACTGCGAAATCTACGAATCAAAATGCTCCGGCATTTCTCTTGGAAAATACCGCCAGCCGAACAACGACAACAAGTGGCTCAAATGGAAGTTCAAGGATGGAACCCAAACCGAGCGCGACTGTATCTGCCAGGCACAGGTTGAAGGCTGGACAAAAGAAAACATCGGCTCACACATCATCCGCCGCTGCAACATCCACGACTGCGGACAAACCGGAATTGTCGGACACCTTGGCGGAGTCTTCTCAATCATAGAAGACAATCACATTCATCATATAAACAACAAACAGAATCTTGCCGGTGCAGAAATTGGTGGAATTAAAATGCACGCCGCAATCGACTGTATCTACCGCCGCAACCATATCCACGATTGTACACGCGGAATGTGGCTGGACTGGCAGGCACAGGGAACCCGTGTTACACAAAACTTTTTCCACGACAACGTTCTGCCAAAAGAATACAACCAGAATGATGAAAGCATGGGCGGTTGTGCAGAAGACCTCTTTATAGAAGTTTCTCACGGACCAACTCTTGTAGACAACAACATCTTCCTTTCCGACAAGGCTGTAAAAATGTGTACTCAGGGAGTTGCTCTTGTTCACAATCTTATTGCCGGTTCTCTTGTTGCAGTTGGCAAAGGCGTAAACAACGGAGCCGCAACACTTTCTTCTCCGCGCTACACACCTTATCACATGCCGCACAGAACAGAGGTTGCCGGCTTTATGACAATCCTCCACGGAGACTGCAAGTTCTACAACAATATTTTTGTTCAACAGCCAATGCGCCCAGCCCTTAAAAAAGGAATGGACAATTGTATAAATAATGACTGGGATGACGGAAACATTATTGCCGGTACTTTTAAATATGATGACTACCCTACTTACGAAGAATGGCTCAAACAGTTTGAAGGCTACTGCGGAATGGGCTCTCCTGCAAGCGACCGTTATTATTCCAAGCTCCCGGTTTGGGCAGAAGGCAACGTTTACTTCAATGGTGCAAAAGCAATGAAAAAAGAAGCAGATGCTTTTGTTGATACAAAGAACAAGGTTGAACTCGGTTGGGAAGAAAAAGACGGCAAAGTGTTACTTAAGACTAACTTGTACGAAATCCTCCAGAAGGAACTTCCAAAAGAAACCGCCGCAAAATACCGGCTTCTTCACACAGATGATATTATGATGGCTTTTGAACCGGAAGAAAAATACGAAAACCCTGATGGTTCTCCTATCACATTTGATACTGACTTTTTTGGCAAAAAACGCAGAGGTACAATTATTCCAGGTCCGTTTGCAAGTGGGGATGAAAGTTAGAATCTTTTCTTTAGATTGTCTACAACTTTTTGAATTATAATGAATATAATGTCATAAAGGAAGATACTCGGAAAAAAGATGTAGTTTTTGATACTGAAAACTGGTTCAAGATCATCAATATCAACATCAGGTCCTTGCTTAATGACATTATAAAAAGTCCTAACTACATCAATAATTGCTACAATTAAAGAAATTAAAAGGTACGCAATAACAAGCTTGATAATTTTTTGTAGAATACTCATAAGCAATCTCCTGTGGATAAAATATTATTAGAAAGGGATAAGCATAATATAGGAAATTGAAAAATTGTACAATATCTAAAGAGATTTAGTTGATGTATAGCAACTTCCTTCCGTTGTAATATAGGCGGTATGAAAGACACAACGATGAATATGACGGATGGAAGTCCTGTCAGACTTATACTGAAGTTTTCGATTCCCCTCCTTATTGGAAACATTTTTCAGCAGTTTTACAATCTGGCAGACTCTATCATCGTAGGTAAGTTTATCAATGCCGATGCTCTTGCTGCAATTGGAGTTACCGCTTCCATTACGTTTTTATTCTTCGCGTTGTGTAACGGTTTTGCTTCCGGTGGCGGCATAATCGTTTCACAGAGCTTTGGGCGGGGAGACAGCAGGCAGGTAAAAAACTGCATTGCAAATACAGGCTACATAATGATTGTTCTCCCACTGTTCGTTGGCATCCTCGCCTTTTTTCTTTCCAAACCAATTCTGCGGCTTTTGAACACACCGGAAAATATTTTTTCAGATGCAGTGATTTACATTCGGCTTATGTGCTCCGGCCTTCTTTTTGTTTCCATTTACAATTATGTTTCTTCGATGATGAGGGCACTTGGCGATTCAAAAACACCGCTTTATTTTTTAATATTTACCTGCATTCTGAATGCCGGCCTTGACCTGCTCTTTGTTTGCGTTTTCAAAAAAGGTGTTCCAGGGGCTGGTATTGCAACGCTGATTTCGCAGTTTGTTTCTAATGTTTTGTGTCTCACTTACGCATTTAAGTTTAATCCGTACTTTAAGTTTTCTAAGGAAGATTTAAAAATAAACCATACCGTTGTTGTCAGGACAATCAAACTTGGCGTTCCGCTTTCACTGCAATTCTCGCTCATTGCAATTTCGTGCATGGCCTTACAGCGGGTTGTAAACACCTTTGGTGCAGTAGCCGTTGCCGCCTTTACCGCCACAAGCCGCATCGAACAGATTATCCATCAGCCTTACCAGACCATGAGCGCCGCCCTTTCCACCTTCTGCGGTCAGAACTACGGCGCCGGCAAAAACGACCGTGTTATAAAAGGCTACCACCGCACCTTCCTTATGATGACAATTTTCACCGCGATTATGGTTCCCCTCATCCAGATTTTCGGTCGCCAGATTGTGAGCATTTTTGTTGATGAAGTTGATGTTATAGAAATGGGTGCCAAAGCCATGCGCATCACAAGTATTTTCTACATCTTCCTTGGACAGATTTATGTGACCCGCGGTATTCTGAATGGTCTTGGAGATTCCTTCTTTGCCCTGCTCAACGGAATTGTCGAAGTAGTTGGCCGCTTTACCGTCCCATTCCTTTTGACAATGATTCCAGCCATTGGTCTATGGGGCATCTGGTGGTCTGTAGGAGTTGTATGGTTTTTAAGCGGCTTTACGGCCTGGTTACGCTACAAGTGGAAGAAAAGAAAACTGTTTGCAATTGGAATGTAGCACAAAAGAAAAAACTATTCGCTCACACTAATTTTTGTAACAGTAATTTCTATAGTATCTTTTGAATCGCCGGCCCACTGATAACCATTTGTAGCAAAAACAATGGCATTGGCAGCACTTTTCAGAGTAATGCTTCCCTTATAGCTACCGGTTTTTCCTGAACAATCTTCATACTTTGTTTTTTCACTATAAGAAGGGTCGTAATTTTTCCAGGAAGAAGAACCATCACCATATCTAACCATTAGCTTTGGATTAGGAGATGAAGCTGCCCAGGTCTTTACGGCATAAGAGTATTCATAAGAAACAACTGCATTTTCGGAGGCAAAGCCCTTGTCTTCATAAAGATAAAGCACAAGACCCGCATCTGAACCTTGAGTTAAAAGAGCTGTGGCACTTGAGCCATCTTCACTAATAGTGGCTTCTACACTACCTGCAGCAGTGGCAACTACAAGTCCCTGCTTTGGGCGTATTTCTGGCTCGGGGTCATCATAAATGCAAGCTGTTAACACAGTACAGAATAGTACTGCTAAAGATAATAATACAACTGAGATTTTTTTCATTTTTTACTTCCTATTTTGGTTATATTAATATCTTTTATCAAAATCTTTTCTTTCTTCTATACTAGTATACTAGCGTTTTTGGTAAAAAATATAGGTGATTTTACCTAATCACTAACTATTTTTTATTCTTTTTTAAGTAAATATTTCTATACAATATGCCCTTTATGTGTAATAATATAAGTATCAAAATATCTTTTTTTCAAAATACCTCTCTTTCTTCACCTAATTCCAAATGTCTTGGAATTTAACTTTAATTAATAAACATTTCCTTATGGAGGATTTTGATGAAAAAATATATTTTAAAAAATAGTATTTTATTTACATTTGCCCTGCTCTGCTGTTTGGCTGGACTAACTTCCTGCCACATTCCGTCAGATATAAAGTTATATACAATCACCTTTGATACCGATGGCGGTTCTGAGGTTGCCTTTCAGCGAATCTATGAAGGAACTTCTGTTTCTACAGTAAAGGCTCCTAAAAAAGAAGGCTACGGCTTTGACGGCTGGTTTATTGGAGATAAACCTTTTGACTTTAATACTAAAATTTATGAGGACACAACATTGAAAGCACACTGGCGCATTTTAAAAACTGTTACTTTGGACACCCAGGGCGGACAGGTTCTTGCTGCTTTGAAAATCAAAATTGGAGACAAAGCCTCTCCTGCCACTCCTAAAAAAGCCGGTAGAAAATTCTTGGGCTGGTTTACTGACGAAGATTGCACTCAAGCCTTTGACAAAGCTACTGCTATAAATGAAGATATTACTCTTTATGCAAAATGGGAATTAAACTCTTATCCAAATCCTTACAAGTTTAATGACGGTAGAATTGTTCAGACTAAAGAAGAATGGGCAGAACGTGCAGAAGAAATCTATAATGACTATCAGACAAATATGTACGGAAAATGGCGAACTGGAGAAAATGTTGAATGGGAAATTAAAGATGATGAAAGTGATGCAAATATTAAGTATATCAACATCACAGTTACTGCTAATGGTAAAAGTGTAACTCTGCCTTCTGCTAAAGTTCAGCTCCCTGATTCAACCACATTAACACCGCCAGACTCAAAGGGTTGGCCTTTTGTACTTGGTATTTCCAGTGGCGTTTCAGAGGGGACAGCCTTAGCTAACGGATATGCATTTATCTACTTTAAAGGAAATCCTGTTACCTGGAACGGCATGACTTTTGAATTGGGCGGTATTACAGATATAGCTGCAGATGACAACAAGCACACAGGTTTATTCTACGAGCTTTATCCTTACGACAATTCAGATCCAGACAGCCAGACTGGTGAACTTATGGCCTGGGGCTGGGGCATGTCTAAGATTCTGGATGCTCTTTATGATGGAGCCGCCGAACAGCTTGGAATTAATAAGGAAAACTCTATTGTTACTGGAGTTTCACGCTATGGAAAAGCCGCAGCAGTTGCAGGAACCTTCGAGCGCCGAATTAAAATGGTAGCACCAGGATGTTCAGGAGCAGGCGGAATGGCTTCTTACCGTTACTTCTCTGAAGATATGACCTATGACTTAAGCTCTGTAAATGCCAGCTCATCTTATGTATGGACAGCAAACGAACCTTTGGGCAGCCTGCAGGCAGATAGTGAACAGGGCTGGTTTAATAACAAGTTCCGTTCTTTCTCTACTCCAGAAGCTTTTGAATTAGACCAGTATATGCTTGCCGCAATTAATGCAGACCCAGACCGCTATTTTGTAATTATGGGTGCAGCTAGTCAAACTGATGACTGGGTAAATGCTCCTTCTATGTGGCTTAGCTTCCGTGCTGCAGAAACAATTTACGACTGGCTCGGACTTGGTGATCATATTTTCTGTTATTTCCACAACAATGGTCATGCAGTTGCCCAAGATGATATGAAGTATCTTATTGATTTATTCAACGATAAGGTTTACGGCAAAAAGACTCAGATTGCAGATTATGATTATGAAGTAGCTCTTAAAACTTCCGTATTTGAAGAAGCTGCCAACTATGACCCTCTATTTGATTCGATTGACGAGCAGTGGGAACATCCGGAAAACAACGAGCGCAACCATGCAAAGCTTGCTGATATAAGGAGCAAGAAGGAAAAACTATACAAGTAATAAAAAATACCTAGTTCTTCCTTTTATTTTATATTATACTGTCGGCGTGTATTTCAATGGAATCTGGTGAAAGGCCAGAGCTGAGTGCGCAACTGTATGATAGCTTTAGAAACTGAAATAACAGTTTCTAGAAGAACCTGTGACAATCACTGAGGTAAACTTTGTTGAGCCTTGGGAAGATTTGGTTTTTTGGAATATACCGGCTATCGAGTCAGGAAACTTTGGTACACGCTTACAGGTTATTGCCTGTAACATCGCTCTTGTGGGTGATGAACTTCTATTTTTTTAGATTCTGCGCAATTTCGGAATCTGGAGACTTTTATGAAAAAATCTATTTTTTCTCGCGCAAAGCTGGCAGGCTTGCTGGTTTTATTTGTATGTACCTGGACATTCTTCGCAGGTTGTAAAAATGCACCAGAAGATGCTCCAAGCGGTTCTGATACAATTCAGCAGAAATCTCCTTCAGGAGATGACACTCAGAAACCTTCACAGGAAAATACTTTCATTAACGCCCTTCTTGGAACTTGGATGAGCCAATACAAAGATGGTTACACTATCACAAAAACTACAGTTACTTATGATGATGGTGGTTATGGTTATGGCTGGGAAGCAGAGCTTGCTGATGTTACAGAATCATATATCTATGTTAAAAAAGCTGATGAAGAGTTTGTTGCCATCAGTTATAAAGACCTAACATCAGCATCTTGTTCAATGGCTACTGCATACAAAGAAGGCGGAAAAGCTTCTACAAAAACACTTGAAGAAGCCAAAACCGAGTTCACAGTAGAAAACGGCTACTACGGCTACTACGGCGAATATATCAAGCAGTAATCTGTTATTGTCGGATTTGACCCGACAATCCCTTTCTATGAAAAAGCTTTTTTCTGTCCTTCTTCTATTCCTCTCTCTCTCTCTCTTGACTGCACAAGTACCCGGTGATTCAGATACACAATCCAGCGACATAATTCTTCCACCAATCACAACCATCATCGAAGAAGAAAAATCTGAAGTTGAACAGAAAAAAGTTTACACCGCCAAAGAAATTGAACAATATCATTCAGAATCGCTCACCGATTTTTTACAATCTGTTGGTGTCCAGATTTTGAGTTACGGTAACTATGGACTTGAACAAAAGCCTTCAATCCGTGGCTTTACCGATGAGACTGTGCGTGTAATTATTGATGGAGTTTGTATGAACAACGCACAATACGGTACTTTCGATTTTTCCATCATTAACATAAATGACATAGAAAAGATTGAAGTTGTTAAAGGTGGATTTACAGAAGGTGTTAGTGATGAAGGAGCAGTTGGCGGTGCAATCTACATCACTACAAAAAAATATTCTTTTGAAAGACAGTTTTACTCAGATACTTTTTTCAAAACTTTTTTCGCACCATCGCAGCCACTCGATACAATATCCCAAAGCCTTGGGTTTACTACTCCAATAGGAAAAAATCAGAATACTTTTATTAAAGAATCACTCAAAGGCGAATATGCCGCAAATAAATACTTATACACACAAAAATTAAACAGTAAAAAACCAAATGTACGTTATTTTGATTTTGCTCCAGATGATTCAACCAGAGTTGAACGCGAGCATTCCGAAGTTTTTGATTTACAGAACAGTCTGAAAGCCACACATTTTTTTGGCAACGGCAACTCGTTTTCAATAAGCGACATTTTCTATTACGGCAACAAGAATGTCCCTAATGTTGAGTTTTCCACAGACAACGGTATTCAAAAAGATTTGAACAACGCACTCTCCATCACTCTTTTTAATCCAAGCCTTTTTGATTACCTAAAAATGCAGCACACCCTTTCCTGGATTTACGATAACCGTGAATATACCGCTCCATCTGAACACTCCATCCACGACATAAACACTGCCCGTTATGCAGGCTTCATCGACCTTTATAAATATGACAACTATTCTCAAACCGCAAGCCTCACTCTGGATTTTACACATCTTAATTCAACAAACGACGGTACACATAATCAATTTACCGGAACCTTTAAGGAAACAAGTCAGCTTCAGTTAGGTGAACACTTTGGCTTAAGTCTCCCGTTAGCACTTAAGTTCTGCAATAAAAACTTTGCCTTCATTCCAAAAGCCGGAGTCCGATTCAAAACAAAATATATCGATCTTCTGCTAGACGGCTACCGCATGGTTCAATTCCCTACAATGGACGATTTATACTGGGATGCCGAAAACTTCCATGGTAATCCAGATTTAAAACCTGAAGACGGCTGGGGTGGCGACTTTACAATAAATGCCCACGACATCTGGCTTCCCTTCTCCATCTGCGTTTACACTAACTATTACAAAAATAAAATCCAGTGGTCAGGTACAACACCCAAAAACGTAGCCAGTGCATTTTATCTTGGCGCAGACATTGAGTTTGATAAACACTTTTTTGACGATAAATTACAAATCAGAGGAAACGTAGAATACCTTTACACCAAGTTGTTAGACAAAACAAACAAGTTCACTTATGGCAAAAAAATAATGTGGACTCCCGACCTCACTGCAAGCCTCTACGTATTAGCAGCAATTAACAATCCGATTATTTCCACCATCTCAATCGATGGCAGCTATACCGGAAAACGTTACAAAACAAATATGAATCTTGCTCATCTTGACCCGTACTTTCTCTTAAACGCAAGTATTCAGTTCCAGAACATAAAAAAACTTTCCCTATATCTCCGCGCCGAAAACCTCTTGAACACCAGCTACCAGTCTGTAGAAAACTATCCTATGTCAAGTATTTCTCTTACTTTAGGTGGTAAGTTCATAATACTGTAATTAGTTCTTATTGTTTATAAATCAGCTTCTTAGTCTAACCACAGATTTTCATCCATATAACCAATTCTATTTAAAACAAAATCTGTGTTAGACTGGCTGAGGTTTGCCTCATCAAGAACAGGTTCAAGATTGGTCGCAACGTTATTAACTAACTCTGTCAAATTATCAGGGCCAATCCGTTCCCATTTTTCGCGAAGCATTTCTCTAAACCACGGCGCATTGTTAAACAAAATAAACCAGCAGTGAGAACGTTCATATTTATCATCACCAACTTCTTTTGATTGCCATGCTCCTGCAAAGTATTGTTTTTTACCACTCCAATATGCACCGCTATCTTTGTCATTTTCAATCGGACTATACGCCCAGTTAAAATCCCACTGGGCTTCTCCCAAAAATACATACTCACTGCCCATCAGATTTTCCGACAACGAATAATTATCAGGATTTATACCAGCATTCTGCTTACAGGAAATAAACGAAATACCCAACAATAAAATAAATAAAAATAAAACAGCTTTTTTCATCTAATTATTTACACCGGTACTTTTCGTGCAACTTCCAGCACATATTCGCCACAATTAATTTTCTGCTGCAATTCTTCTCTAGGCATTGGCTTTCCAAACAGATAACCCTGTAAACGTTTGCAACCAATTTCCTGCAGGAAGGCTCTTGCTTCTTCCGTTTCAACACCTTCCGTAAGAGTGTCCATTCCAAGCTCCGTTGCAAGATTCACAACATTCTTCAAAATCTGACGGGCCTTCACATTACCGGAAAAGTTTGAAAGGAACTTCATATCAATCTTCATCACATCAAAATCATATTCTTTAAGAACATTCAAGCCTGAATAGCCGGCACCAAAATCATCAAGCCAGAGCGCAT
>JAEEGK010003021.1_pt1 | contig 42107 bp, 58 predicted proteins | sample 8958771 | NCBI WGS metagenome assembly JAEEGK01 (sample SAMN16246547, study PRJNA631951) | gut metagenome | biome: gut microbiome; feature: rumen; material: SC-attached | host: Bos | place: Iran: Karaj | collected 2018-10
CCGGAAGTAGCCGAAGGATCATATTTACCCTGATATGCGTCTGTAATACCGAGCGCGGATTTCGCCCACTGGTAATTCATTTCAAGATAATTCATATCCTTTGAAACGTCCGCCTGGCAGGTAAGAACCTGTATCATGGATATCTGTGAAGGGTCCTTTACACGAACGATTTTAAACTCTCTGTCGTCTTTCTTGATATTTAACCCTTCGGGTAAGGTCATTATGGATCCGGCAGTTAACAACTTTTCGTTTATGTTTGAACCAAGCTTCTTGATCGTGTCCTGCTGGTCCTGAATTGCGGCTGCATCCGAGAAACCAAGGAATGATTTGTGCTTCGATATGTTCTTACGCAAAACAATCGGAAAATCATTCGGCTTGTAGAACGGTATTTCTATCTCGGTCTGCATGATAATAGGCGCCCCGTTAGCGTCCAAAATGGGGTTTCCCTGCTCGTCTGTAACGGGCGTCGGTATTTTTACCTTGTCGATTTCTTCTTTGCGTTTTTCGAAGGATTTTGAGCCACATTCGGGGCACTCGTCACCGTCTACTTTGGCGCCACACTTCTTGCAGTATTTTAAATAACGTGCTTCGTAGTCCTCAAAGTATTCAAGCTCAACGTCTCCCACCCAGCGGATAAGACCGATGCCGCCTTCATCGTTCCGGAAATAGCATGTAACCATTTCAACAATGTCTTCGGCCTGGATCGTGTCGTCGTCAGTAGGCGCAGATTCTTCGTGAGCAACGTCTTTTCCAAAACGCTTCTTGATATAGTCCCTCGTCTGCGACATTACAACGAAGATGTAGTCCATCCGCTCCATTTCGGTAACGCCTTCCTGCGGAATTACCTGTTTGGGATGAAGCTCCTGCACTGAAATATCGCCGATAGAACAATGTAGCTTTTTGGAATTGTCGTATTCGACCATAGTAAAAGAGCCACCCTGTATAGGAGTGGTTCTTTCCTGCACGTCGTTGCGCGCCGTTAAATGCAAATTGTCGATTTCGTATCGCAAAAACGCTTCAATGTTCTTGGCTGCGTCTTCGTCTTCCGCGTGTATCGGGATAACTTTCGGATACGGGATATTGCTGTCAACCATGGACTCAACAAGATCGTAAGTGATGTTTCGCACATTTACGGACTGCTTTTGCGCTTCGCCACCACCATTATTCGGGTTACGCATTACGTGACGATCACCCACATACATTTTTTCAAACGTATCCATGTCCGCTAAATTATTGCTATACGCGGATTTTGCCCTGTCATAACGCTTTTTGTACTTGTTAAGTCTTGCACTTTCTTCGGGTTTTACAACGTTTCTCATTAGCTTTCTCCAAAAATTCATCGTACTGGTTCTCCGTAACGCTCGCGCATTATACTTCGCAATTCTTCGCCTGCATTGTCCCAGTCTTCCAACAGATCAGGGGGCCAGCGTTTTTTCGCAATTGATTCTTCACGTTCTCGCGCCGGTGAAGTCCACCAAGTCGAAAAATAGCGAAGTGCATCGGGCCCGTGGGTTAATTCATGCGGGTTTTGGCTGTATGCATTCGGCTTATTCTTGTCTTTTTGTATCTTTTGCAGGTCCTTAATCAGCGAATCGCACGTGCCGTACAGGAATGTAAGCTTCGGAGTGCCATCTTCACGGACCCGAAGGTGTTCTTTCATCGCTATACAGCCGTTAAACCTGTCACGGTTGACTTTCGTGAGGTGTATATCGTTCTCTGAAAAGATTGCCGCCGCCGATTTACCTGTCTCCTGACGCCTGTTCCATAGATCATCGGGCGCTAAAAAAGCGTCTACTCGTTCGTAGGCGCTCCGGCTTAACAACATTTCGGCTGCCTGGCTAATTGTCAGGCTCTTTTCTTTCAAGTAACGATATGCCTGCTCACGGCCTTTAGTATCAATAGCGATCCAGATAGCCGCTAAAGCATCAAGACCATAGTCAATAGCGCAATATCGTCTTAATTCACCCTTAATTTCGTCCTTTGTGACGTGCGTATCCATCCGTACTTCCGGGAAGAACGCGCCACCCGGAACCATCAAGGCTTCTTCTACCGTCGCAGGATATTCGGCGGTTATCGCGTCCCCTATATCACGCTTCGTGTCTTCATACCACTTTTCGTTACGCTTCGGGTCCGCGTACCACGGTATGAAAATTTTGTTGAAACCATTATCGGGCGTGGTATAGATTTCTTCGAACAGCGTTCCGCGCTCAATTGTCGACAGGCCGATAAATATACCACCGTTAGGGCGGTTGATCGTAGGATATATACCTGCGTATATTTCCCTTGCAAACTGCTGGAACGCCCACTCGTCGACGATTATCATGTCCGCCGTGAATGAACGGCCCGCACCAGGACCGCTTGCAAGAGCATTAAACACACTTGGCTCGCCTTTGCCCGTCGGGAATACAAGCGTTAACGTTAACGCCGTCGCGTAGAATACAATTCCATTCCATCCTTCCGGCTCATATCCCTTCTCGGCAATCAACTCGGGCATGTAACGAAATATCAACGCCAGTCTGCGCACAAGTTCTTTTGCTTCTTCCTCGGTTTTTGACAGACCTATGATTTTTCGCCCCGAATTGCAGAGCAACAAATGTGCAGCTATGTGCATAACAAGCCATGTAAGACCCAACTGCCGGGCTTTCAGGATGATATTCTTTCTGTGCGTCGTTATGCTTTTCAAAGCTTCACGTTGCGCCGGATACATCTTGAACGGCTGCACCAAATCTACGGTGTCTCTATCCTCAATATGCCCGTATGTGTCTACAAAATACTCTATGTTGTCCTTGCAATATGCTATTTCTTTCTCACGTATCGCTTGATAATTCATCGGCATAAAAAATAGCCAGAATATATTCATCCTGACTATATCGTGGTTCAGTATAAGGTTTTATTTTATATAAATAATATTTACTGGGTTTATAGCCCAAATGTATTTTTTATATAAAATTTTCTGACGGGGGTATTACGTATTTACGCAAGGGCAAACCTGATGGTGGGGGTACCCGTCCGGCAAGATCCATAGCAAGACGCGCGCCCCTGGCATAGAATTTCTCCGCGGGATCCGTCTCTTTCAAAATCTCCCCCGGAAAGAAAGGGCCCAGAGGTTAACCGACTTTTCAACTATTCGCAAAACAGCAATTTCACGCATAGTTTCGATTGCCCGAAAACGTGTCAACCACGCCGTTTGTAGGCATTGCGCCTTTGCGCTTAACGGTTTTCGTCGTTGTCGTCGTCTGTTATGTCAACCCCTAAACGGTCTGCCACTTTGTCAATTAATGCCCTATCAGCAGCCGTTACAATGTCCGCTTTAATATCCAGCGCCGCCGTACTTACGGGCTTATTCCCTGACGTATCTCTGATTAACTCAAAGGCTTTAGCATTGCCGTTTTCAAGAATTTCACGCATCATTTTTGCGATAAGTAGGTCCTGCATCGTCTCAATGCCTGACACGTCGGAATTTTCGCCAAGCACTTTCTCGGCATACTCACGGCTTATTGTTGCATCAAGTAACGCCTGTGCGCTTTGTTTCATAGTCTTTTTTTGCCTATATACTTCGCAACGTGCTTTAGCGCCTTTAATGGATTTAAGCCTTTGTTCTTCTTGTTCTTCTGGCGTTAATTCGCTAAAAGGTTTAAAGGTTTTAAGGTTATTAAGACTATTCTTTCTGCGTTCTTCTTTAGCTTTTAATTCATCATCGGACATAGATATATTATTCTCATTCACTACGTTTTCAGTATTCATTTGGTCTATAAAAGGGTTTTTAATACTGTTATCCATGACTGTTAAATAATATATATCCTTTCTCCGGTTGAATAATAATATATATACTCTATACGGCCGATATAAAGCATATACATTTTGGCAACAAAAAAAGCAGGGAAAATATACTTTTCGCCGCTCTTTGCATTTCTTGACAGTTTAACAATATCACACTTTTTGACCCTAAAAAAGTATCATTTTAGGTTTTGTTGAAAATTTTTGTATCTCACAAAGAATTTTTGTAAGCCATACAGCAAAAAAGAAAACTAATCAAACAAATTATTTCAACTTTTCTTCGATTGCTTGTCTAATCCATTCAGATGCCGTTTGACCATTCCGTTCGGCGGCTTCCTGTATCCGTTCTTTCATTCCTTTGGGCATCATAAAGTTTATTCTATCTGCGTTTTCTTTTATCCATTTGTTTTGTCTTTTGTTTTTCTTCTCGATATCAATAGCCATATATAAATACATCTCCTTTCTATGATTGATCCATATATATATTATATATAATAAGGCGATTATGCGCATTATACAACTTGCACAAAAGATTATGCGTATGACGTCTAATTTTTTTGGCAATTTTCCGATATTGCGTTATGCGCATAACGGCGCTAATATAAAATCAAGCAAGGCGCAAACGCCAAGCCAAGCGGATTCAGAAAGGAGACTAAAACATGAAAGCATACACCTACAAAAACATTATTCTTTTCCAGACTTACGGAACATGGCAAGCAGATTATACCGAAAACGGGAAGCGGTTCGCATTACATAGAGCATGTATCCGAACAAAGGAACAGGCATACAGAGAAGCTAAAAATCAGGTGGATTTCTTAAACGAAAGGAGCAAATAACATGTTTAACACGATAATAACCGACAAGAAGACAGGCGAAGAAAAGGTTTTGGATATTTTTAAGACGGAAGCGGAAGCCCTTAAAGAGTGCGAAGAATGGGGTGGAACCTACGACGACGGCGAAAGGTCTTACTGGATTGGATACGAAGAAGCCCACAACCTTAACGAATTTGCATCACTTACGGCCGAACAGTTAGAAAGCGCTGGAACAAACGATTATAACGAAGCGGTTGAAATTCTCGAATCTAACGGTCATGTAATTATCGAAAAGAATCTTGCCGACTGTTGCGAAGTATACCGCAACAACGCAGAAACAGATGCGGAAGCAATTGGAGCGATTAGAAACGACTATATAAACGGCGGACGCGTTTATCCGCTTGCCAACTACGAAATCAAAGAACAAATAATCATTTTTACGCAGTGGTTAGCACAGTTTTGAAAGGAGCAAACACAATGAACGATTATTCAAAGATTTACGAAACCATAACAAACCAGATTATAGCAGAAATGGAAAAGGGCATTATCCCTTGGAAGAAACCTTGGACGGCATTAGCAGGCGCTTATAACGCAAAGTCCGGCAAGCGCTACACATTCATAAATCAGATGGTTCTTTTACCGCATGGTGGCGGCGCGTTTGCAAGCTTTAAACAGTGGACGGAATTGGGCTGCAAGGTTAAAAAAGGCGCGAAAGCTTCATGGATCATTGAGTGGTTTAACAAAAAAGTAGAATACACCGTTACGAACGACGACGGCGAAGAAGAAAAGAAATCTTACCTGAAATGGTATCCCCGCACTTATCCAGTTTTTCACGAAAGCATGGTAGAAGGATACACGCACAAAGAGCCCGACGCAAAGGAAAATGACCCCATCAAAGAAGCAGAACAGATAATCAAGGCTTACGAAAAGTTTTCGGGAATTAAGGAAATAAAGCGCGACAACGAAAGCAGCAGAGCATTTTACGCGCCGATTCCTGATTATATCCAGGTTCCGCACATTAACCAGTACACGAACCCCAATGAATATTATTCCACACTGTTCCATGAAATGGTACACAGCACCGGGCACACAAGCAGACTTAACCGCGGATTAGATACAAAGCTGGCGGCGTTCGGAAGCGCTGATTACTCCAAAGAGGAACTTGTAGCAGAACTTGGTAGCTCAATGATAATGGCAAGGTTAGGCATAGACACACCTGCAACCTTTACAAATTCGGCCGCATACCTTCAAGCATGGCTTGGCAAGTTAAGAGACGATAAAAGCCTTCTGGTTAGCGCCGCAAGTTATGCAGAAGCCGCAACAAGATACATCTTCAACGAAAACCGATAACAAACACAAAGCGCGGCGGGCAACGCTTAAACCCGCCAGAAAGGTTTGAAGGCATGAAAGGAAGCACACAGAACAAAGCCAGCAAAGTAGCGATACAGTTTATGTTAGACAGAGCAAAAAGAAGAAGGGAAAAAAAGTAATGGATAACATTCAAGTACAAGAATTAGCTGAAAGACTTTATAACTACGTGGACCCGTGGGACCGTGATTACGAAACCGTGGACGACATCGCCAACGACATCAAGCAGGACCCGCTAACCGTTATCAAATATTTGATGGATTTACTTGAAAACGCATAAAGGAGCGAAACGAAATGAACAAAAACGTTTTACGAACAAACCGCGGTTTCATAATCGCAATATCGGCACCATATCACAAAACACTGTACTATTCAGGAACCAGGAAAGGCAAACCGCAATTTACACTTGATTATCTTTATGCGAGAGCATTTAAAACAGAACGCGCAGCACAGCTTAAAAGCTACGAATTTTAGAAGGGAGAAATCAAAATGAAGAATTTATCACAGCTTAAAAAAGCACTTGTTAAAGGGGCAAAATTCACGATTGTAAAGCACTTTATTAAACCCGATTGGACCGGGCAGAAAAGGATTGTTAAAAACGTGCAGACCAATGGCATTTATTCCGGTATCGACGGAGATCCGGAAGGCGAATTATCAAACCTTAATTACGGCAAAGGAATCTGGCTCTCTTTTGACAAAGCAACAAACTGGCTTTTTGGTTCCGATGGGACCGCCACATTTACAAATATCCGCGGCGTAAAGTGTTTTACGCTTAAACTTGAAGGGGAAGGCAGGTAACAGCAATGGCATGGAGTGATTATATAACCCGCCTGCGGCGGGAATGGATAGGCAAGACTGTTAAATACCAGGGCAAGCCCTATATGGTAGTAGACGTGGATATAAACGGTATGCTACACATAAACAAGCCGCATTATTATTGCGAATCATACACAAGCGAAACAACAGCGGTTGAAACACACATGATTGAGAAGGGAGAATAAATCATGAATAAAACAGCTTACGAAAGAATCGACGCAAAGATCACAACGAAGGACGGAAAAACGAAGTATTACAACGTGCTTGAAATGGCCGTCAAAACAAGCAAAGAAGACCTGTTAAGCACCGAAGACGATTTAATCAGCATGTTTCACGAATGTGTGACCGAAGAAGAAATAGAAAGCTGGAACCCGGCCAAAATCGAATTAACTTACACGTGGGGCAACGAAACAATTTTAACCGCGACAATCGAGCGATAAAACATTAAGGGACAGCCGAACAGGTTGCCCCTTGTTTTTTATTTTTGCATGTGCTAATATAACCGCATCCCCCACAAGAACCGAATTGAAAAACAGCTTTTGATTTTGCCCTTTTAAGGGCTTTTTCTGTTTGCGCGATAGTTTTACCGTTAACCGCGGAAAAACGCAAAATTAAGGCCAAAACAAAGGAATCTGACGCATATATCGAAAGACCCTACGCAAGGGTTCTTTCCTGCGCTAATTGCAAGCGGTAAAACCCACATTTGCGTATCTATCTCGGCGTGTATCACGGTCTGCTTATCTCCGGCGTGCTCCTTTTTAAAGTTGTATCTCTTAAGCATCCACACTCTAAACATTAATTATCCCCCTTTGAAAAATCGTACTGTAAGTTTTCGCTTGCTGATATTGAACCAGGCCGCATGTAATTGTAATAATATATCGGGCTTTCGATTGCCGTAATTGTTATCGGTTTTTGCTCCATCAACAAGCAAAATTGTAAATCGTCGTCAGGGTATACGTTCGGGAATCTTGTGTCACCTATTGCCGACCGTTTCCAAGCTTTGCTCCAAACGTTTCCGAAGGCGTGACCGCCGTTGTCGAAGGGGCCTTTATAACCAAATTTTCCGAAGATAAACCCGAAATAGAGCACGTCGACGTCGTTTTTCTGCGTAAGATTGTCAATCATATCAAAAACATACGGATGTAAAAACTTGTCGTCGTCGTCAGCAAAAAGGATGTAATCGCCTTCTGCAATGTCTAAACCTGCGTTTCGTGCCATGCCTGCATTTTTGTATTTTGTCTCAACAAACTTGCACTTAAAATCTTCGCAATGCTTAACCAAGTCACGCGCGACCGTTAAATGATCTTTGTTGCAAGCGTCCGCAACGACAATTACTTCAAAATCCTTAAACGTCTGTTGCCCGATGGAGTAAAACAACGTCATTAAGTCTGGCGCGTTATTGTGTGTCGGAATTATTACTGAAAATTTCATGCTTTGTAGTCCCCCTTTGTAATGATTGCTTCGCCTATATGTCCTATGTCGATTGTGGCATCAGCTTTAATTTCAAAACCAAGTTTCCGCGCCCGGTAACAAAACGCCAGATCTTCACCCATGTTCCCGAACGGTTCAAACGGAGTGCCTTTGCATTTTTTGACAAGTCTTTTTATCACGTCAATCTTTATCAGGCAAACTGCCATACCGCAGCCATCGACTTCAAAAACTCCGTCAGGGATTTGCTTAACGTGTTCGGCTTCGGAATCGTGAAACAAATTGCGCTTAACGACTTTATGATAAACACACGGTTCGTGCTTCCCTTTTCTGGCGTAACAAACTGCCGTTGCAATATCCGTATCAAGCGCCATAAGTTTTGTTAACGTATCCGGCGGAAAAATCATGTCACTGTCTATGAAAAACAGATAATCAAAGTTCCCGTTTACGGCTCTCTGGCACAGTTCATTGCGGGCATCATAGACAAGGCTGTTAGAGACAAAGCCGATTTCGGTTCCAGCGGGTCTGTCAAGGGCGAACAGGCTGGCGACGGTCTTAACTGGAATGGTGCCAAGCGTAGGCATACCTACAAGAATCTTCATTCTTTCACCTTTCTAATGATAATCTCGCCTTTTTCTACCTTGCGCATGAAACGTTTTGCCAGACGGAGTGACTTAAAGCCGATTATCGTCCTGTTCTTTTCTTTGAGAAGTTTAATTGCGCTTGCCAGGGCTTCCTGATCGCTTCGAATCATGCCAGCATATACCACCATAGTCTCTAACTGTTTAATTGTCTTTTCTAATTCTGTCATTCTTTCACCCTTTCTATGTCGCCCAGCATGGCGTATAACTGTGTCTTAACGGCGCCAATCTGCTCGTCAATGTAGCCTTTGAGTCTTTCTTCTCTGCCTTCGCCTGAAAAATATTTTTTCTTGAAATGCGCAACCGCTTCACGATAACCTTTTTCGGATGAATCACCGCTTTGCCACCATTCAAGCCTGTGCAAAACTTTGCATAAATCCAGGATCATTTCGTTCATTTCAGGGTCAAACATACGACTACTGCACTCGTTCATTAACGTTGAATAAATATAATCATAACTACCGCCACTCATTCTTCTTTCCCTGCCTTTGAAAGTATGTGCTTTAAACTCGCATAATCTTCTGTATACTCCTTTATTATTGTTACATCCTTGAGCAATGGCTCTTGTGCTGACCCACATTCATTTAATTCTCTGCCCGTGACAAGATAAACGGGTTTATCACCAAAAAGAAAATAAAAGTAATCAGCCACACCGCCTTCTGATGCGTTTTGGGGAAGTACAGGAAACGGTACATCATTTGCAAATACACAATCCCAAACGCTTACCCCTTTTTCTTCTCTGATAATCGCATCACCCCGATGTACTTTTGATTTTCCGTCTGTGGGAATATTCCCAAATCTGATATAACATTTACTCATTCTTCCTCACCTACCTTCAACCTTCTTCTCGTTGCTTTAGCATTTATTCGTTTTTGTTTCTTCCAACCGCTCGGATGATTCTTTGCACCGCAACAGAATTTCTTGTAGAAGCGGTCAAGGAACGCTAACTTTTTTATGCTTCTCATTCGTCCTCACCTGCCTTATATGGTTCGGGTAATGGCATCCATGCAACAACTTTTCCGTCTACATCATCGCTTGCCCAACCGCCTCTGCTGAAACGGTATGAATCTACTTTGGTGTACGTCCATTCTGTTTCCTCAAACCCACATTTCATCGTTACAAAATACTCATCATCCTCTTCGGGCAATCTCTCACTAACAGGGATCCACTTTGGTTCTTGCTCTAATGCTTGGCTTACTTCTTCAAACAACAATCCTTTTCTTTCGAGACTGTACATGTTGGGAAAGCCAAGTTTATCAACGCAATCTTGACAAAGAACAAACCTCATGTGAACATTTTCATCTGTTATAGTAGGGTCTCCCGTATCTTTCCAACTACTTGGAATAGGATTGTGCAAGAATCTGATTAAAAAATCATAGGCGTTTTTGTCACAATCACAACCGCACTTATCACATTTTATTTCGATCATTGTTTGTCCTCACTTTCTTTAACTGAAATAGCGGTTATTTTTTTGCCGTGTACTGCCTCTCTTGCTTCGCTTTCATGGCTTGTCTTGTTAGCCCATCGGCCGTTGTAAAACGGGCAATTTTCTTTTGTGCATGGCTGCCAATCGTCCCAGCCTTTCGCCAAGTGTAAATTCTTGTAGCTACAAGCTTTTACAACCGGGGATTCATCACCGCCAAACCGTAAATAGCCGCCCATGTGTTGACAATATTCATCGCGGAAAACTTCATACGGCGGCAGCGTGGCTTCTTCGACACTTACGTTCTGCTCTTTTGGTTTCGGGTCCGTGTATAAACTCTCGAAATAATCCATCAATGATATTTGATCGCGCTCCATAACTAATCCTCATAACGTGGCGGACAAGGCATCCAGGCATTTACAAACAACCCGTATTTGGTAAGCGGGTCTTCCTGATCTCCGTCGTAAAAACTACCGCCGCCGTCCTCGTCTTCTTCATAGCGGCCGATACAAAGCCCCGGATAATTGCTAAAGCTCAAAAGAATGTATCCTTCCGTCGGGGGCTTCTGCTCACTGTCCACTGGTATCCAGTGCATTATGTTTTGCATATTCAATTCTCCTTTGCTATAAGATCCATAATTGTCATTTGGCCTTCAAGATTCTGGTCCTTAATTTCGGGTTCCTTTTTGCTCAAGAAATATTCTGCAAGTTTGTTGTACTCCTTCGTAAACTTGTAATATTCTTCCTCGGACAAGACAAACAACGCTGCCTGGTGTATACCGGCAAGGACCCAGCTCCCTTGTTCCCGTGCTTCTTTTTTTGACATTTTCAAAAACGGGCTTTGATAAAACTTCACTTGTTGCTTTGTAACCGCTATAAACTCGCTGTAAGCTTTAGACATAATCCCCTCGATTCCATGCTTGCATGGCCAAATAATCTTTTTTGTACACCTTTGTTTGCTTTCCGCATATCGGGCAACGGACCCAGCGTTTTCTGATATCTCGAAACATAACCTTGGGTTTTGCCCCGCAACACGGTATCAACTCGATTTTTCGCTCCAGTTCGTCTTCTGCGTGGAGCCGAAGTATTTCATCCTTTGTGCCGTTGTAATCGGGTTTCGCATAGTCATATATACTAAACTGATGCATTTATAGCCCCCAAAATTCCGAATCTTCCGGCAGTGCTTTAAAAATTTTCTCGTCTATCTCAATCAATTTTTTCATTTTTGTTCTCCTTGTTACCACGTAATTATCGTTATGATTGTTACGACTATCGTGGCGATCCATGTTAATCCTGCCAGTGCGCACGATATCAAAACTCTTGTGGGATAACGCCCCGTGATTGCACATGCCAATGTGTCGATATAGTCCATCCCTTTAACAAGTACGATGGCTATTGCGCCCAGTATTATTGACATAAGCCATAAAATTAACATTACTTTAATCATATTTACACCTCACGTGAAAAAGTCCGTTACGTCCGCCCAAACTTTACCGGTCCGCGGGTCTTTCCATGTTTTGACTTTTTTTCTGTCCGTTGCGTAGTTAAAAGTTCGCATAATCGCTTCGTCGATGCTTGTATCATCCGGATCAAGATTGCCGATATACTCTTTTATTTCTTCGTACACCATTCGAAAAATAGATTTATATTGCGTTGCGTTCCAGCCGAACAGTTTACGTATATCCTTTTCGCTCCAGCCTTCTTTGATGCAAGCTATCATTCGCTGCTGATTCAAGCGAAGCTGCTGTGTTTGGGATAAATGTTCTTCGCTCATAACGCGGTTCCTTTCGTAAGTAATTCGATAACCTTTGCGCCGGCTTCAATCGGAGTGCAAAACATAAACTTGACGTTTGGATGCTTTTCCTCGATTGTTTTCAATGCTTTTGCAAGGGTTTCGCCTTTTACCGGGGGCTTTGCGGGTATCTTAAATCGCAATGCCTTGCCCTGGTCGTGAAGATTTTTAAGTTTGCACCAACGAATTAATCTCGGGTTCTGCCACTTGTTTAAGTCTTCGATGCTCTTCACTCCGTCGTTGTTTTCAACAAGCACATAAAGAATGATTTTGCTTTCTTCTGCGCGTTCAATTTCACGGATAAAGCGTGCGTGTTCTTTTCCGCAGACGTTCGCGCATATTTCCTGAATGTGTTCTTTGGTATCTACGCAAACGCTTTGGTTAACGGGCAAAGTGTAGTCGCCAACATAAAGCTTTGTCCTGCGAACTTCGACGCCGTTCTTTTCGAAGTATGCGTGCTTGATATCATGCTTTGTTATCTGATTTCGGGTATCTTCAAGTAGTATCATCTGCTACCCCCTTTTCAACTCGGTTATGCGGATTCGCTGGAATATTAACTGCGTCGTCTATTGTCCATCCGTGATCGATTCTGTATTTTATTGTGCGACGTTTGATTCCACATATTTCGCTTAATTCCGATAACGTATAGGTCTTCCCTTTATATTCAACAATTCGCGTAACCGACGTATTGTTGGCTTGTACCTTACGTGTGACCCATCTACAATTACTTGGGTCGTAGCCCTTATCGTTATCAATTCTGTCAATAGTCAAGCCGTCTTCGTATCCGTGAGTAAACGCCCAATCAAAAAAGTTTTGTCTGTCGCTTAACCACTCCGCACAGATTTTTATTCCGCGTCCGCCGTATCGGTCATAGCGAAAGAAATTCGGATTATAGCATCGGTCTTTCATAGCCTGATATATTCTATCTACCCTTGTATGAGCCAGGCTGTCTGGATGCCGATATTTAAGGCAACCGCAAGACTTTACAACCCTTAATGTGTATTCGGGAATTTCCTTAAAGCGCCCGCAGTCACATTTACAAAGAAATATGTGTTCCGTTTGTAGTTTTCTTGGTCTGCTTATGCCGGTATCTTTGATTACAACCAACATTCCAAAACGTTTTCCTATCAGTTCTGCGCGTTTCATTCTTGTTTACCTCGTCGGCTGTGAAAACGGTAAATCGTCCATCCTCTGTTGTACGGGCTTTCCGTCGTTATACTTTGCGCCAGGCTGACTGAACGGCAAGTCTTCCTCAATCCCTTCGGGTATGTTCATAAAGTCGCCCGTGTCTGCGGGTCTGCCTGCCGAGTTATTCCCGGAGCTGCTCTTACTCTCGCAGAAGTCCATCGCGTCGACGATAACATCCGTCGTGTATACCTTCTGGCCTTCTTTGTTCGTATAGGATCCCGTCTGGATATGTCCGGCTACTGCGATTTTGTTTCCCTTGTAAACGTGCTTTTCGATAACTTCCGCTGTCTTTCCGAAGGCTACGCAGTTGATAAAGTCTGCCGATGCTTCGCCGTCCTTCTTGATTCTGCGGTCAACCGCCAAAGTAAATTTTGCAACCGCCATTGAATTATTGCCCTGTGTGTATCTAATGTCGGGATCTCTAACCAGTCGTCCTAAAATTACGCAATTATTCATGTCTTTTGTTCTCCTTGTGTCTTATACTTACCGATTTTATCCATTTATCGAGTTCGGTATACTCTTTCTGCATTTCGGCGTATAGCGGATTATTTTCGCTTACGGTCGACGATTCAAGCTTGTGCATCCGTTCTTGTACCGCGCAATATACTGCGGCGGGAACGTAAGTCGTTTTCATTATGATCGGCACGTCGCATCCGTGCTTTTTAAGGATCTCTTTTATCGTTCCCGGAGTCGTACAATTCAACTGCGCAAGTATCTGTATTTGACCGCTTCTGTTGCTGGCGTATTGATAGTTGCGGACTATCTCGCCTTCACTCATTGTCATTGCAGTAAAAATTCCTTTCCGTTCCGTGCAAAATTCACGGGTATTTGTATTCCGATAGCGCTTTGCATCTGCTCTACACATTCTTTCGGGTTTAACGTTCTTATGCCGGCGTGTAGTAGCGTCACGCTTTTTAGTGCTTCGGTCTGATTTGCGACGACAAAATCAATCGCCGTCTGCAGGATGCAATGTCCTCTTAACTTGTGTTCCTTGTTGGCTGCGTCAAGATCCACATATTCGGGCTGGTAGTTACACTCAATCAGAATGTGATTTACGTTCCAGTTCTTGAAGTTAAAAGGGCAATATTCCAAGTCTGTCAGGAACAGAAGCCGTTCGCCGTTGTCGTGTTCGATAAGGGCGCCATAGCTCGATATGTCACCGTGCGGTAACTTAAACGCTCTTATGTACCACGGCTTGAAATGTCGGCTTGCGGGTTTGCCTGCTTCTTTGTACGGGGCAAATATATCGCATCCCATCAGCTCAAAGTCGGGAAGAAATTTGATGTGGTCCTGGTGAACGTGGGAAGCGTATACGCCGTTAATTTTTGAGATATTAAAGTTAAGCGCTTGCTTTACCTTGTCGACGGGCATCCCACATTCCAAAACCAAAGTGTTTCCGTTCTCGTCCAGAAGCAGGTAACAATTTCCGCTGGATCCTGTTCCTATAACTTTCAAAAGAATCATTCGTCGATATCTACGCTTACGCCGTCGATAATGTCCTGTTCGGATGCTTCAAACGGTATAGCGTTTGCGTTCTCGGCAACTTCTTCCTGTGCAGCCTTGTAAGTGTCGTCAAGTTCAACGAAGCTCTGCTTTGCCATGTTGTCGAAGTTCTTCGGGAATTTTCTTACCGCATTGTTTTGCATCTTGCGGATAACCATGCTCTCAAAAGTATCGAGCCAGGCACCGGAGATATACGGCAAGGCTTTTTCGCAGTGGATCATATCTTCAAGGGTTTCGCACTCACGAAGCGCCGCATATATTTCTTCTTTCCGGGCATCAATCTGCTTCTTCTGTTCGTCGGTAGCCTTATAACGGTTCTGGCAGATATCGAACGTTTCATTCATCAGATTGTTGCGGACATGTGCGAAAAGGTTTGTTTTTACGCTTTCGCGTTCTGCAATCAGATACGTTTCGTTACCGTCCGTTAACTTGATGGGAAGCACCACTCTTACGGTCTTTTCGCTCAAGCCTTTCGGATCCCATGAAGGGGGTTCTATCGTCATTCCCCTGTGTTTTGGAAATGTGAAATCGTCGCCTTCCTTGACAAGCCACCAATCGTATACCGTCGCCACATTGATTCCAAATTCGCGAAGTAACGCTTCATGTCCTGCACCTTCGATACCCATTTCAACAACTTTTACGTAACCGTCGCCGATCCTCTTTGTTCGCAGCTGGAAGTAGCACTCCCGGGGATAACCGTTTGCATTAAGTTTTAAGGATGCACACTGTCCGACGATATCACGAAGGTTTGACACGTCGATATTGTTCATTGATTCGCCCTGGGATTTCACAAGTTGAAAAATGCTTGACATTGCGTTCATCGCACAAGTTTTATCGTATTCGTCAAAAGAAACGCCGTTGCTTGTAAAGTCTCTTACAACCAAATCCGTCACTGCGTTGGTCCACTGTGACAAGGCTGTCATCATTTCCTTTTTATCTTCCATGCTCTACACCTCTACTTTCAGGGTCTTGTCTTCTGTCACGACAAGTTCAATAATCTGGGAATCCATCTTCGGCACGTTAAAGTCGTTTACGGACTCGGCATTGTCGATAAACACGAAGGTTTTGGCTTCGTAAATCTTGCTTAAGGTCCGTATCAGGTCAAGCCCGCCAACGATTCTCGCGCCTGTGTTAAGTCCGGCAAAAGGTACGCCGTCAATCGTGATATCGCAACATTCCTCAATACCGCCGTTAATCAGGGACTTAAACAGCCTTACGTTGATAATTTCGAAGCATCCGTTAATCGCCTTGCTTACGGTATCCATCTTGGCTTTAATGAATCTATCCAGTGCGAAAAGGATCTTCTCGGTATCGGCAATCTTCTGCGCTACGGCCTTAAGTTCGGCCTTAAGTTCTGCAATACGTTCTTCAAGGTTCGCTGTGTTCATTGCCTGTGCGATCTTGCCCTTAACTTCTTCCAGTTCGCCGTAAAGGATTAATCGTTCTTCGTCATTACCGACGGACTTTTCAGATGCTTTCTTGATCTCGTCTTCAAGGTAAGAAGCTTCGCCGATAAGCTGTTCATAGTCGGGGCCGTAATCGGGAGCCTTGCTTTTTGCATCTTCAACAACCTTGTGTGCGTCGGCAACCTTCTGCATGACTTTTGTATGCTTGGCTTCAAATTCTTTCTTCTGGCCTTCAAGGGCTTCGATTTCTGCGGTTAAAGCCTTCACTTTATCCCGGTAAGAATTACCCTGCGCAACCATGCGTTTAAGGTCCGCTGCCTTATCTTCTTCGAACGCCTTTTTAAGTTCTGCTTCGCGGCTTTCATTTTGACGTTTTAAGGCTTCAATCTTTTCGGGGGGTAAAGTTCTACCACATGTCGGACAAACTTCGCTATTTACCCCCAAATTTTGCGTTTTAGGGGTATATTCTTCTTTCTCACGATTGAAGTATTTATCCCCGAGGGCTTTAAGCTCTGTTTCGGTAGCCGATTTGACTTCTGTTTTTGTCTTGATCGCGTACTCGGCACCGTTTATTTCCGTGAGCAACCGCTTTGCTTCACTCTCCACGTCGATAAGAACCATCATTGCCTGATTAACTTCCTGGGTACGCTTCGTATCTGCTTCAACGCGGATTGTATTTATCCTTGCCTGCGTCTGCTTTAAGGTTTCTTTTGTTCGCTCGATTTCTTCACCTGTTAAGGCCGCCAGTTTTTCTTCGATAGCATTTTTCTGTAATTCCAGCTCGGCGGTATCATAGTCAACCTTCTGCTTTTCGATTTCGTCGATGCGGACCGGTATCTCCGCCTGCTGTGTCTTAAGTTCTTTCTGCGTCTTTGCGTATTTCTTCTGGATATCTTCGGTCGACGCCACTTTAAGTTCCGGGAGGATATCTTCAAAACCGCCCAGGCGTGTAGCAAGTTCTACGTCTGATTCGGTCTGTACCAACTTCATCAGGATCTCGCGCTGCTTCTGCCACTTAAGGCTGGTGAAATACGTCGGGCTGGAAAGAAGCTTGAATAATTCTTCGTCCATAAGCTCGGCGATAAACGCCTTATAATCTTTTTCCGATTTGGGATATCCGTTGATTTCGTACTCGTTGACATTACCCTGAAACTCGGCGGTTTCGCATCCGGCATGTTTAACCCAGTTCTGCTTCTGCCTTTTGGCGACGGTAAAGGTTTCGCCGTCCTTTTCAATTTCTGCGGAAACATAAATCTCAACATGATCCACGCGGTTTCCGTCTTTGTCGATGGGTCTTAAGTCGAATTTCTCGGCGCCAAGGCTGTTCTTGTTAAAAAGCAACCATGTGACCGCATCGAAGACCGTTGTCTTTCCGGTTGCGTTTGCTCCACAGAGACGGGTCTTATCAGAGAATGTAACGTCTTGTGACTTCACGCCCTTAAAATTCTCGATGTGGATGCTCGTAAGTTTTAATTCCATTAGTTTTCCCTTTCCAAGACTCTACTCAAAAAGTCTTTTCTTGCTGCTGCTGATTGTTTTTCCCTTACGGATTCTTCCGGCATTTGGATCATTACCGACATTGCGGAGATTCGGCTCTTAACTCGCTCGTCAAGATTGAGCTTGTCTAACGGATAATTCGAAGTGTAGATTGTAACCTTTTGGTTTTTCATCCGTTCGTCGATAAGCCTAAACATTTCCTGCTGTTGCCACTCTTTCGACATTTGCGCGCCTATGTCGTCAAGTACAAGCAAATCGCAGTTTCGGTATACCAGGCTCGGATCTGCGACTCCGGGTTCTCGCTTATACGATTCGCCAACCACGTTCATGTAGTCAGGGGCCGTGATAAACTTGAACAGTTTGTCTTTAGCCTGCATGATCGATTTTCCCAAACAAGAAGCAAGGAACGTCTTCCCGCTTCCGGGTTCTTTCGACCAGAGATATAACCCGCGTCCTTCGTTTTCCCACTTGTCGTAATCTTCAACAAAACTCTTTACGATGCGTTTAAGAATCGATGTGTCGCTTGTATACACGTCGTATTTAAACTTGCTGATATCGACAAAGCGGAAAGCTTCGGGAACGCCTGTAAGGTCTTTAACGTTTGTATCTCTGTATTTACCGCCCGTTCTCTTACAGTCAGGGCAGGGTTTTGCGTAGTCCTGTGCTTCGGCTAAAACGCCGTACACGTCAACCAATGCTTGCGGAGATACTTGATATAAAATCCATCCGCTGCCATTACAAGTCGGACAGACGGTACTTGGGCTCGCGTTCGGTTTCATTCTGGGTGTTGCTGTTACGTCCATAATCGTTTCTCTCCCATGTTGCTATTGCACTGTGCCAATCCTTCATTGTGTTACGCCCTACCTTCCAGCCGTTAGATTGGTAGTAGTTCCAAAACTTTTCGGGATCCACTCTCTTTTGGTTTGTAAGGCAGTATTCCTTTACTTCGTCTAACGTGGGCGGTATGTTACGTCCGGGCTTTTTCTCTTTTATATTTCTCTTTTTATCTATCTCTTTATCTATCTCTATCTCTTTCTCTACGTTACAGGCGCGTAACAGGTTCGTTACAGGTGTGTTACAATGTAACGCTTTTTGCCTTTCTCGGAGATTTCTAACCCTTTCTGCGGAAGCACATTCAGACCCGATATTCTCGGCTGCATACGGTAAAAAGTACGTATCTTCGTCTATTTGAACCATCAGTTCGCAGCTCAACAGGTAAGCAATTGTCAACTGAACATTTTCAAGGTCTTCGTCTATTTCCTCTGCCATTTCTTCTGCAAAGGTTTCAAGCACGTGCCTGAATTTAATAGTTCCTTCTGTTGTGATGGAGAATAATTGCAGTTTGAGATAGATGATTGTGAATGTGTCGCCGCCGGCTAATCGCCTTAATTTTTTGATCCTTAAACTTTTAAAAAAATCACGTTGGAATTTCATCCAATAAAAACGTCTTTCTGCCATTGCTAAACCTCTTATAAATCGATTTTTTCAAGGCCGCGTGCCTTGTAACGTTTTGTCGTAATTAGCGACTTGCCTATGATCTTGGCAATGTCCTCAAGCCGTATTCCGTGAAAGTAGTAACACTGAATCACGAAACGTTCTTTTAGCGGCAATTTCTGAACGTGGCTAACCAGCCTGCAGATCCTTGCGCTTACGTCTTCAATCAAGAGAAATTTGTACGCAAGATCAAACACGTCTTCGTCGTAATGATTGTGACTACCGCCGCCCGGCATCGGGCTTATGTTCTGCGTAACTTTTGTAAGCTTCGTAAGCAGCGAACAGTAATCAATCACCATATTTTCGCGGCGTATGATTAAGTTTCGATATTCTTTTAATTCTTTATGTTTTCGGAATTGTTCGTCGGTCATGGTTCGCAAGAAAAGTAAGTATTGCCGATCTGTATATAGTCGACAGCCCACGTGTGATAATGTCCGGTACGGAAGTAATACATGTCAGGCGGAAATCCTTCGTACTTAAGCGCCGCATCTACGGCCTTATAACATTCAGCATCGGGATCGCCGTTGTCCTGCTGTGAATACTGGTACGGCTGGTTGCATACTTCTGTGATATTGTTTGGAAATTTTGGAGATAAGAACCGATTAACGATTGTTTGCGCCACGGCCTGTTTACCTTCGAGCGGAAGTACAGATGCTTCGGACATAACGACACGCGCCATTAAGTCTCTTTCTTCGTCCGTAACCTGAATAATGTATCCTTCTTCTTCGACTTCTGCTGATACGGAGACGGGCGCTTCTGCGTGTTCTATCGCTATCATTGCTATCGGTTCCGGGTGAATCGGATACTCCCTGGCTTCAACCTGTTGCGGTCTGCTTTTGATGAAAAGTAACGTCGCCAGAAACGTTGAAACTGAAACAATTAAGACTTTATCAAGACTATTTTTCTTCATAACCCAACAACTCCCATACTTTTTCTTCCGGTGTTTTAAAGAAACAAAAAATCAAAATGATATCTTCAAGCGATAAGCTGCGGTTTCTGATCTTGTAACCGTATGCCTGTTGCGTGATATGCAGGACTTGTTCGCCCATTTCTTTTTGGTGCATATCGCGTCGTTTTGCTTCGCCGTTTATGTAGTCGATAATTCGGTCTATGCGTCGCGTTGTCGGATCCAAATAAACCTTTGGCATTGTTTTGCTGTCCTTTCGGTTTTAATAAAAGCGGAGCCGGGATTCGAACCCGTGTAAAGGTATATTTCTGGGGGATTAGGGGTTGTTGGTTGTTTTGCCTGCCGTCAGGCGTTACTCCGCTGGAAGGGGGCCCTTGTTAACGGACAAGGAAGCGTGTCATGGCTGTCGCTGTCGTAACCGTGTGCAAAAATATAAAAGGAGAGTTCCATAGGGGGTATGGAATGGGAACGGTGGGATTTGAACCCACATTCTACGGGCAAGCCGTTCTTTTGCTTAAGATACGTTCCCTGGGCAGTTCCGATAAAGAAGATTATTATATTAAATCCCTATCTCATTACTTTTCCATCGTGGGGCATGGACAACTTTTCTCGGCATTGTTATTCTCTGTGAGGTGTCCTGCTCTCGCTCACATCATCCGGTCGCTATCCGGCATCCATCTCGGGTAAGGATTTGCACCTCACATGTGCTTGCAATCACTGATGATACGGAATCGAACCGCCTGCCAGACTACTACGCTTTTCACCAGACCGCATCCCAGGCTCATCATGCGTCTACCTATTCCGCCACCGAGATACTGGTTTATATCGTTATTGCCCTTAAATGAACCAAACATGGATCGCTTTAAACCAGCAAACTTTCCCACGTGCCGCAGTCCTCATTTCGGTCACTCTGCGTACACACTGACTCGACCGCCATTTTTCAATGGAATGTTGATAAGATAACCACTCTTATCTTGATGGCTCCCCTGTGTCTACCGTTCGAGACGGATTACAACCCCCAGTTCTCTTGTGCCATCTTCCCAGGCTTGCAGTCACGGGAGTCGAACCCGCTGTTTTCTGGTTATGAGCCAGATGTGGAAACCGTTTCACTCGACTGCGGCAAATCAAATTTAATTTGATTCAACGGGCAAAAAAATAATATTATCAAGTGGTAACTTGAAAAGTTCGCTTAACTGTTTTGCTTGAATAATGCTTGGAAATGATTTGCCGTTTTCCCAATTGCAAACGGTTTGTTTAGATACCTTAAGAGATTTTGCGACGTCTTCCTGTGTCATGTTGGCGTTAACTCTTGCTGCCGCGATTGAAATTTGAATGTTCATTTTGTCACCTCACATTACCCATATTAATCAAATTTAATTTGATTGTCAATACCGAAATAAAATTTATTTTGATTTTTTTAAATTTTGTTATATAATCAGATTGCACAAAGGGGGTGATTTTGTGAGCGAACAAGAACAAAAAAGAATCTTCTCCCAGAATCTAAAATATTACATTGCTAATCAAGACAGAAATCAAAAAGAAATTGCAGATGCTATCGGAGTAAGCCCACAGACGTTTAATACCTGGTATCAAGGCATAGCATTGCCAAGAATGGGAAAGATAGAATTGTTGGTCCAGTATTTCGGAATAAGGAAAAGTGACCTATTAGAAGAACGGGTATTAGAAAATAGATACTCCACGGAGTCCGCACAGCTGCTCATTCAAGTAAAAAATAATCCGGTCTTAATGCGGCTGTGCGAGGACTTCATGCAGTTAGATCCGGCACAGCAGGAAACTGTTGCGAACCTTGTTCACAGCATGAATCCTGGTAAGCGTCTTTGACGATAGCGTACAGATAATCAATGACGCATTGCTCATAAATGTCGTTCACCATGGAAATAATTAAAGCTTTTTCACTATCCATTTTTCTATACCCCCTGTAACGACATTTTAGAACGTGTGTTCTTGTTATTCAACTTGGAATAATCACTGAAATTCTGCTTTACATAACCGAAAAAACTTTGTGAAACATTCAAGGTTGACAACATGTTTGTGCCGTTCTGGTAAGATCGTAACATTGTCGACTGCTGTTCGAGTAGTTCCTAATGATTCCATTTTTGAAAAGGGAGAAAACACATGCTGAATAACCGTGAAATAATCGTAAAACTAAAGGCGGTCCGGGAAGAAAAGAGATTGTTCTATAATGACATACTGGATCTTATGGAAGCGAACGGCGATTTTGTTTCAAAGTCGACGCTTTCCCGCGTTTTTGCTGAAGGATCCGAAGAAACTAATTTTAGATATGAGGATACAATACGGCCCATCGCCAAAGCATTACTGGATATCGAAACAATAGAAGCTGACGACGATGCCGACGTGCAGGCCATGAAGTCTTTACTTAAGTATAAGAAAGAATTGGAACAGCAGGTTAAGGATCTTGAATCCGCCCTGGCAAAAGAAAAGGTTAAGGCCGCCGAGAAGCTTGAAAAGGAACGCGACATATACCAGAAGCGCGTCAACTTCCTTATAGATCAAGTCGGCCTTAAAGATAAACGCATGGATTTTCTTCTGGATGCTGTGCAGAAAAAGGATGCTTTGCACATGAGGATGCTTGAGCAGATTCTTAACTGTCCTTGCCGGAATAGAATGGAGACGGAATGAATATAGAAAAACGTGGAAATTCTTATCGCGTTCGGAAGACTATCGACAAGCATACTTATACTTTGTCTTTCGACCATAAGCCTACACAAAAAGAAATAAGCGACGAATTGCAGCGCCGATGCGTATATAAATCTTCTAATCATACATTGACGTTTAAGGCCGCTGCCGAAGAATATGCACGAATAAAAAAGAATGTATTGTCGACGACAACCATCAAGAATTACGGCTCTATTCTGCGGAACCTTTCTGATGCCTTTATTTCGCGTAAAATCGACCAAATAACGTCTGTTGACGTGCAACGTGAAATAAATAATTACTCCGTCGGCAGAAGCCCTAAAACGGTCAAAAACGCGTCTGGTTTTATCACTGTAATAATGTCAATGTATGCACCCGATGTACGGTTAAAAACCAAGTTACCGCAGAATATCCCGCATGAAGAATACATTCCTTCCGAGGAAGATATCGAAAAGGTTTTGGAGTATGCCAAAGGCACCGAGTATGAGCTTGTTTTGAAGCTGGCTTGTTTCGGATTTCGCAAGGGCGAATTACTGGCGATAACGCCTGATGATGTAAAGGAAGATTCCGTAGTTATTAATAAGGCCCTTGCCGTTACCGAAGACGGATCATACAGCGTTAAAACCACCAAGACGGAATCCGGAGTGCGGACCGTAGTTATTGGAAAAGAATTAGCCGATGCGATCAAGAAAAAAGGCTGCGTGTATAAAGGTTTTCCCGGAAGTGTTTTACGGTTCCTTCACCGTGCGCAAGATGCTGTTGGCGTTCCCAGATTCAAACTTCATTCATTCCGGCATTACTACGTTTCGATGTGTCACGCAATGGGTATTCCTGACGTGTATATCATAAAGTCCATCGGCCACAGATCCGATACGACACTAAAGCGCGTATACCGACATGAGATAGAAAAAGAAGCACAAAAAGCACAACAAGAAATCGAAAAGAAAATTTCGGGTATGTTTTAGTGCTGACGGGTCTTTGGCCTGTGAGCATTTTTTCGGGCAAGTTTTGGACAAGATTTGGACAAGATTTTTTACAAAAAACCTTTGTGAGACACAAAATCTGTTTGTAAAATGAGATAAAAAAATACCGCAAAATCCTTGTGTTTATCAAGAAAATCGCGGTTTTATCAGAAGAAATAAAAAAAGCTGATGACGGGAATCGGACAGTTGAACACACACGCTAAAAGCCTGATTCTTACAGCGTTTCATGTGAAACATGGACAAGATTTGGACAAGAAAAATAGGGACACCCTGTATAGGATGCCCCTAAATTTTACTTACCGTAGCTTCTTAAAAAGTCGGATGATAATCCGCTCCGCTGATTCGAATATTGCCTTAAGAAACTTGAATCAAATTCGCTACTACTTGTTGTTGATTTTGAAGAAGATTTCTTCGTTCCCGGATTACTCTTTCCGAGATACTTTGCGTAGTCCTTTTCGCTTATTGCGTTCTTTCCAAGCGCTTCATATACCTTGTTGATGCCGGCTAAATCATATCCAAGATTGGTAAGGTAAAGAGCAATTTCCTGCTTGTCAAGCGAATTAGCGGACCCGCCAGGATTAAGCGCCTTTGCGTCGGCCTGCATTGCGTAGTACAATCCTACACCGGCATAACCGCCAAGGTTATTATAGGCCGATATAGCATTAACGGAACGTGTCGCATTGTTGTAAAGGATTTCTCCCATTTCGGCAAAATCATTAACGCCAAGATCCCTTAAGTACGGGATTGCTTTGTCTGCGTCGACGTTCTTTGACTTGCTGTTCTGGATCTGCGTTGCGTCAAATGAAGGATACTTGTCTGCAATAGACTGTTGCGAATTTCTTGTTTCCTCCTGGGTAACGCCGATATAATTATCGAGTCCTTCCTGACCGCCTTCTGCGTATGCTTCCTGCGCGTTTTTATCCGACGAAGAAATGTTGTTTTGCTTGATGGAATACTTTGAAGCAAGGTATTCAACAGCACCTTCTATATCGCCTTCTTTGTATGCAGCCGCAAGCTTATTATTGGACACATAGCCGTCTTCATTTTCTTCACGTACAACAGCCTTGATCGCCGAATACATATCCGACAAAACATTAGCCTGTTCGTCTGCATCAAGATTCTGGAAGAACGGCGCATCTATAACTGCTTCGCCAAGTTCTGTGTTGAGAGTTCCGACTTGCTCTTTAATGTCGTGATATGCTTTGCTTGAATAATTATCACCAAGCCAGTCTCTTACATCGCTTCTTTTAGGAACGGTCGGATATGCTTTTGCAGTATTGTCGGAGCTTTCTTCGTATATTTCGTTTGCGGTTTCGCCAAGGTCTGTGTATTCAGGCTTCGATATCTGCCAAGGAAGCAAATAGTTTTCAAGCGCTTTTGACGCCACATTACGCCCCTGGTTCTGCTCGATATAATTACCTTCATTGTCGAGTTTCGGATCTAACAATCCGCGGAACGGCGTTGAGTTAATTACATTGTTCCACAAATATTCAGTGGTCCCGTACTGCCCCAGATCACGTTTGTAAGGGTCTACTACTTGTGCTGTTTGTCTTACAAGTGAAGGTATTATCTGTCCTGCACCTTGGCCTATAACGTTTGCAACATTTTCGCCGATACTTCCACCGCCGTACTGGTTCGTGCCAAGCATACGGTTTAAGCCCTGTAACGCTGATGTTTCAAGTGCTGACGACAATGCTTCTTTGCCACCTTCGACAAGTCCGTTTTCGCCGTCTCGCGTTGCTTCTGCGTATTTCGAGGAAGCCTGTATCATGGGACCGAGTACCGGAATATCGCTTATATCGATTTGATATCCGTTAGGAAGCTGCAAAGCATATTGTAATTCGCCTGCTGCTCTTTCTGCGGCTGCTTTATCGGCGTCTTTAGAATAACCACCGGTAATACCGAATCCATCGCCACCATTAGCCGCATTGTTGGCAAGCGCTACACCACCACCAAACAAGCCAAGTCCTGTGATTTGCCTTGATAAAGCATCAACAAATCTGCGCTGATTAAAGTTTCCAGTGGCAACCTCGCCCCCTGTTTGGAGTGCGTTCTTTAAAAGCCCGACTCCGGGAAGGTAATCTGCAAAGCGTTCCATCATGTTCGCAGGAACCTGAATAAACGGCATAGAGAATTGAGTAACCATATCGGTGCCGATAAATCCCCTGGATATGTCTCCGAGCGCGTCTTTAAGTTTCTTGAAACCGTCTGCTGTAATGGTCCCCTTCTGGAAGCACGCTTCCAAAGCCCTTTGATGCGCAAGAAATTCAATCGTGTCGTCGATATTCTTTAGTGCTTCTGCGGGAACGCCAACCTGTGTTAAGGCTTCCTGTCCGTACTTTTTAACGATCTTGTTTAGTTCGGTTTTGGCTGCCGCGTACTCTGCTTCATAGAACGGTCTATCACCGAAAAGCATAGCTGTTTTAACGGCGTTATCGTATGCGCCGAGAACCTTTGATGCCTTGTTACTTCCCTTGTATACGTTTCTTACGTTAGCAAGTGCGTCTGCAAAACTTTCTTCACCGCTTCGGGTAGTTTTGATGCCGGTTCTTACGTCGGTCCACTGATCTTTAAGGCCCTTTTCAAAACCCGCTTTGTAAGCTGCCGCAACTTCTGGATCCAGAAGGTAATTGCGTTCTCCGGTAAACATGCTTACAAGCCTATCGATTCCAGTTTTTAACGGCTTCTGCGCTTTTTCAAGTAAGTTAGAGATTAAGTTACCGCCCGCATTTCGTGTAATGGCAGTCTTAAAGTTTCCAAGCATATTGTCGTAAAGCGTGGTTCTGATTTTTTCACCGACACTTGTGGGAATTTTAGCATCAAGAATCTTTGCTGCCTGTGCCTGTAATTCCTTAAATTGTCTGGAGCCTTTTTCATACTGCGAAGCTTCGGTAAGAAGCTTTAATACTTGGGCTTCGTCTTTACTTGTGATATCAGCAACACCGTTAAGCTTACGTATAAGTGATCCGGCTTCTTCTGCAAGTTCCGCAGCGGTTTTTTTGTCGGGTTCCCAACCACCGATAAGATTAAGCACCATCTGTTCACCCTTGATATCGGTCTTGCTTAATCTCTTAACAGCATCGGAACCGTAAGCGTAGTTAGAAAGCTTCTGGTTAAGCATATCTGCAATATTGCTGGTATCACCGCTTTTAATTGCATCTTCAACCTGACGTGCAACATTATTAACTGCGTCTGTATAACCGCCCTTGAACTGTTTTCCGTCCGTGGCCTGTCTGATTTTGGCAAGTGCCGATTCCACCGCGCCTTCAAGTGTACTGCGTTTAAGTGCGCCTAACGTCTGTAAAACTTGTGCGTCGTTTGTAATAAATGGTCTTATGCGCATCATAAGATCGGCAGCGTCTTCGGCCATACCCTGGGATTCGAGATATCTCTTGATATCCATTGCCGTAACAATGTCTTCCGCTTCAAGGTCGTCTGCCGTAGCTAATTTCAAACGCCACTCATTAACCTTATTAACGTCAATTTCGCCATCTGTTGTAAGACGACTTTGCGAAACGGCTTCTTTGTATTCCGTCGACTTTTTGCTGACGCGGTTTAAATCTGCAAGCGGTTCGTATGTTTCTTTGTACGTTTTAGGATCTGTGACTGTCTCAACCGTACCGCCCTGCCAAAATTGAGATACTTGTCCTTCTTCCGGCTGCATGGATTCAACCTTATTTGCAACAGGCGTTTCTACTTTGGGAATCTCTTTTATCGGTTCATCGTAAGGTGCAATGGGTCCCCACTGATCCTCATAGGAACGCATGTCGGGTATTTCCTGCGGAGATACGGGCTCCTTTGTCTTAAGTTCGGGTAAATCTTTAACCTCTTTTGCTGTATTTCTTGTCGTCTGCGCGTCAAGAAAATCATTTACGCGCTTCATTGCTTCATCGGGATTCCCGGAAGACTTAACGTATGCGTCTGCTTTTTCCAGCATAGTATTAAACAGTCTGTCAGTTTCCTCGGAAGAACCGTTTTTTAACATGCTGTCAGAATAAGCGTTTGCAGCCTTTTCAAAATCGCTATAAGCCTTTGTCGGAGCAATGATCGAATCGACCGTATCCGTGATGGTCCCGCGCTTTGCGTCAGGGTAAGAAATGGTCTTGTAACCTTCACGCTCGCCTTTAATCCCCTTAGCCTTTCTGCCCGTAGTGTACGTGGCATTTTTAAGGTCATTTTCCATGCGTGCGGTTAATTCACGGATCTGCTGATAAGTCGCATCGTCACCGGTCTTCGCATAGTCGTTGATAAGGTTTTTAAGCGTTACGGCGTCCTGGCGCGTTGCATTGCTTCTCGAATACATATTAACGATATCGTTAATATTTTTATTTGCCGCAGTATCGGATATCTTTACATTGCGGAAGGACATATCTTTAGCGACTTCTTCAAACGCTTCGGGAACTTCTGCTTTTGGTATCGAGTCTACTTCTCCAGGGACGGAATTTCTGACTGCGCTGCCCTCTGCGCCTTGCGCTGCTGCGCCCATTCGTGGAACCCCTGATAAAAGATCTCGTCCGCTTCCTTCATAATCTCTGATGTAAGCGGATATATCTTCTGTTCCGTCGAGCTGGACTGGTTTTTCCCCGATTGCGACGTCATTTGAAACTTTTGAGTATCCATCTGCGCCTCCTTCTTTGATTAAACGTTCAAATGTTTCCGCGGGTTCATTTCCGTATTTAAACGATGTTGCGTCTAAATCAACAAATCTACCTTGCGTTGCAAATCTTCTAAAATTGCGACCTGCAGCTTTAGCGGGAGGTAAGTCGTTAAAATGAATATATACGGTATACCCTTCACCTTTTAAGTCGTCAATTAATGTTTTTATCTTGTCAAAGTCGTCTCCAACTTTAGGAATTACAATGTTTTCTCCGTTTTCAACAGCTTGAGCAAGCATCCTTTTTGCAATGTCAGAGCTTTCCTTGTGTACATAGCCATCAGCCCAATCATTGCCAAAATCAGCCTTGAGTATCTTTTTAGCCTCATCACTATCTATTAATCTTGACTTATACTTGTAAGAAATGGGATCAACAAGCGTAGAACTCTTTCCTGAACCGGACAAACCGAAAACTAAATCGGCACGCTTATCTCTATTGACAATTCCATTATAAACGGTTTTTGTCTTGCCGTCAACTACCGTCTGCACGGCGCTGCCATACTCGTTCATCATTTGGTCGGTTACAGATTGTCTATAAGCTTCTCTTTCAGGAGTTTTTATATCCCACGAGGATCCCGTAGCTACATTTTTCCTTGCTTCAATTATTTCCGGAATAGCGTTGTATTCCTCGGAAGTAATCATTTCTCCTGATTCAAGTTTTCTTAAAGCTTCTGCATATTGCGGGGACACTGTTTCACCCGTAACTGCATGAATTAACGTTTCTGGTTCGGGAAATTTTTCGCTATAAACTGGCGATGTATATTCTACTTTAGGCGCCTTAAAATCATTGATCGCTTTGATAGCATCTTCTTCCGTAGCGTAAGACTTTAAAGGCGTAATCGGAATTGTTTCGCCAGAATCATACAAGTGAATAGTAGGCGTATAACCGATGCTTCCGTCTGCCATCGGGGTTTCCATAAGCGCATAGCCGTAATTTTCGCCATCAAGAAGCTTTAATCCGTCGGGGGTTAAATTCTCCGTCTGCTTTGCTATCGTCTCTGTATCGGGCAAATTCGGCTTTACAGCGGGTATCTCGGGTGCCTCAACAGGTTTAACGCTGTCAATTACTTCGTCGGCCTGCTTAACGGCGTTGTCAGTATTTCCTTTTACGGCATCAATTATTTCGTCAGCGTTCTTAATAACTGCATCAACAGTAGGTTTGCTACTTTTGTAATAGTCCACAATATTATCAAGAGTTTGCCGGAACGCATCAGGATTATCGTAAAGCAATTTCTGCGCTATCTGCGCAGCCTGTTCACCTTCAACCTTTTTCAGTCCATCAACGGTTCCCTTAAGGATTTTGGGTCCAAACTCACCCAGCAGGTTAAAGACAAAGTTTTCCCCTTCACTATCGATAGCAAGCCTTATTACGTCGTCAAAAGTCATGCCTTCTTTGTACTTATCTGCAACAGTCGGTACAACGTCAAGAATTGTATCTGCCACCTGATCCGCAAGAATATTGCCAACTGCTTCGCTGGCCTTGGCGCCTAAAGGGTTCGCCGCGAATGAAAATGCTTTTTGCAACGGAGCCAAAACGCCAGATTTGTTTAACAACACATACTGTCCGAGTTTGGATACAGTTTTACCTGCAGTATATTCACCAGTATTTTCTATGTTATCGCGATATTTTTGTAGGCGTTCTGTATAATCATTGCTATCTGTAAGCGCGTCGTTTTGTTTGGCTTCAAATTGCATACCCGCCCTTACAAAAGGCAGATTGCTAAAAAGACCATATCCAAAACGTTTTGCACCATTAAGCTTGTAACTTAATATATCCAGCGCATCTGATATCTCCTGTGAAGGCAACGGAGTTTTTTTGCCGAAAAGATTGTTAAGCGCCGTTTCAAACCCGCTCTTTTTGAACGAACCATAAAATTCCTTTGCCTGCTTTTTTTCAATGTCAGTAAGCGTATAATTAGGGTCAACCCACTTATCTAACATATTCTGCGTAACTTTTGTGCCTTTGTTTTCATACAAAACAGGCGACGTATCAAGCGAATCGATTTCTTTCATGGAAAGGGCGGGAATTTCCGGCGAATTTGCTTTTATATAATTTGCCAATTCTTCATTCTGCGCCGCGGGTGAAAATCGATCAATAGGTGAAAATCGATTAATAGTCGGTGATGTTTTGATTTCGGGAATATAGTTAGGTGAAACAGGTTCTTTAAGCGTGGATACCTTGTTGCTATTTGCCGTGGGAACGGCCGCAACTTTAACCTGTGGAATTTCAGGGGCGCTTGATTTTGCGCCCCCGTAGTTTGAAGTAAGATAATCTGCGAAATTTCTTTCTTTAGTAGACTTCATGCGAAGACTCCTTTTTTATCTGTTAAGAAGGCCAGCCACTCCGTTTATAGCGCCCTGAACAGCGCCGTTTGCATACATGGGTCTGTCGGAAACAGCAGCGCCGCTGTTAGCCGCATCAATAAGGTCCGCAATTTCGTTAAGATCATAGCCGGCAATAACAAGCGCATTTGCCTTTTCTTCGTCCGTAAGATCCTGGCGCGAGTTAACGTATCTGTAAGCCTGCATCGGAGACATACCGGCCATAGAGTTAGCGGCGGTCGCTGCCTTGTTTGTCTGCGTAGTAGTTCCTCTTGAATTGGAGCTGGTTCTTGCTAACGTGTTAGCCATGCTCTGTCTTGCGCTTGCAAGCTGGTTCTGATAATCGGCAAGTGCGTCGGCGTAATTCGTGTTGTAGTTCATGCCGAGATTTGCCACGTTGTTGCCGAAGTTATTACCCATCTGGGTAAGGCTCTGATCTACCTGCCTTGCAATCGCGTTACGGTTGTTGGCGTAATTGTTGTAAAGCCTTGCCATTGCGGATTCGGTTGCACCACCGGTAAGCCCTGCAGCTTCAAGATCCTGGCTGATACCACGCTTGTTCATCATCATGTTAATGTATGCCTGGCGCAAAGCTTCGTCGCCCTGGGCCCTTAAGTCATTAACCGATGCGTTGTAAGAATTTTTTAACTGTCCGAGTGCGGCCTGATAATTAGCATCAAGTGCCTGCTGTCTTGCGGCGTAAGCGTCCGCGTATGCCTGGGAAGGATCGTAAGCGGGTGCCTGAACGTAACCACCGCCACTGTAATTACCGCCGGAAGTATTGTTAACAGGTTCGCTGTACGTAAGATCGTCAACGATTCGTCCCGTTTGAGGAATAGCGCCTAAAACCGCGCCTGTTGCTGCGCCCGCTGAATTAGTATTAGCTATACCCATTCCCGCGCCTGTGGCCGGGCTTACTTTTACTCTTTCATAGATGGGCGCTGTTGCGCCTACCGCAGTACCTTTGACTGCTCCCGAGGTTGCACCACTACCGGTAAGATTTCTGTAATTATTGAAGATTGCCATTTTCACTCCTTCCGCGCTTAAAGAAGCGCTTCTAATTCCGCCAGCCTTTTCTCAAGTGCGGCGATGTTGTTTTTTATGCTTTCGATTTCAGCAAGTATGTCCGACTTGCTTTCGTCCTGTTTGAGTTTCAGACCCCAGACGTTAACGAAATACTCTGCGAGCGCGTCCGCGGATTCCTGTGCGAATTTCTCTGTGAGAATAATCGGCGTGTCGTGAGTCGAATCCATGAAGCCGTTTTCTACAAGGATCGCATCGGCCTTCGGAACCCTTACTTCGTAAAGGTCTGTCGTGGCCACAATAGGTCTTGCCCTGTTTCCGCGTAACCCGTTATGAGCGATAAGACGCTGGTAGATAGCGGTTGCCTGTTGCTTGTTTCTTTCAAGCGGGTAATGGTATACCACTACGCCACCACCCGAACCGCCTTTAATTCCCGCGTTGTGATGGATAGCAAGGTAAAAATCTGCCTTGTTTGCGTCGGACTGTTTGGCGCGATCCTGAATCGAAATACCTTTCTCGCCCGTCGGGTCGTCAAGACGAAGCACCTTAACGTTTTCGTATTTGTTAAGGATTGCCGTCAATTTGTCGCAGATTCTTGCGTTCAGTACCCATTCGCGGGTTTCTGTCGGGTCGATAGACTTAAGGCAGCGTTTTCCGGGCGTATAAAGGTAATGCCCTGCTGACAATGCTAAAATATACATAGGCTATACCTCGCTACCGTCACGGCCTTCTTTGTGCTTGATATCGGCGCCGTTATTCTTGTTGTAGGTTGCCGAAGACTTAACAAGCAGTGCGCCCAAGAAGGTATGCAGGGCTGTAAGCGTAGCCGCAATCTGCGCCGCGTAAGGCAATCCCCAGATTGTACCAAGGGCTGTGATAAATTCAGCCAAAGGCAATACCACGATTGCGATTACTTTCAGTACGTCATAAAGTTTGTTTGACATTTTCATCCTCCTTTTTTGAACATTAAAAAAGCGCCTTATTTGGCGCTGCGTTCCAAGTGTTTAAGTCGTTCGTCGAGCAATTTTGTGTCGCTTTCGAGTTTGTACGTTCGCTCGATTACCTTGTTGTGTTTTTCCTGCTTTTTATCAAGATCGTCAAGTTTCACTGTTATCACCGCGACGCTTTGCTGATACGCCGCATTTAATTCCATCATTTGTTCCCGAAGTTCGCTCTTGACGTCCGATATCTGCTTATTCAGTTCTTCTTTAATCTCCGTGATGTGCTTGTCCTGATCTATGTCACGCTTGCGTAACTGGGCGTGATTGTTCAGTAAACACACGACGATTGCGGCAATGCTTGATACACTTGCGCTGATTAACGAAATTATTAATTGCTCCATCTCTTATGCCCTCACATGTTGTTATTTTTTGCTACTTTATGACAATGTAATGTTGGCAAGGGTCTGCGAATAATTACTACCGTTTGGCATGTGTTGGGATGCAATCCTTATAGTAACGTATTCGTCGGCACTTACATCATAAGTGGCGGGAGAATTAATAGCACCAGTGCGTGAATATAGTGTTCCGCTAACATTACCAGTAATACTTAATGTAGTTGAACCTAAACTACTTCCGCCATAATCTGTTCCCGTAAACGAATCAAACCCAAGCGTTTTCCTTCCATTGGTATAAAGTTTTAATTGAGCGTTATAGGTTGCCGAGGTTGCGGATGAACCATTTGATTCATCGTTCCGCAAATCACCAATCGTTATACCCCCCCACTCTGGGAAACGCCCATTTTAAAGCCAAAAGCCATGTTTTTGTCCTCCTTATTCCGCGTAAACTTGCGTCAAATGAATTTCTGCAATTGCATCGTGTCCTGTTGAACCACTTTTGGCGTATAGATATACGCGGATTCTGAATTGAGAAATGCCCGAAATATCTAACTGCGCATCAATGTTCTGTGAATTACTACCGCTTGCAATCGTTTGCGATGTACCGTCATGCTCGATGCTAATGGAATATTGCGATTGCGAAGCGTAAGGAATTGATGCGTAAAAAGAGCCTTTGACGTAAAGAATCTTTTGTCCTTTTCGCTTTACGTACTCGCTGTAAATGTTATAACTTTGTGGATGATATTCCGCGGCAGATAAACGATACCAAGGCACTGTCGGATCCCACGCCACATTGTGCGAGGCGTCATTTCTGTCATACAACCATAAGGGCTTTATTTTGCCGCCCTTTTTGCCTAACTTAAAACCAAGAGCCATGTTATACTCCTTTCACTCGGAGAACCACATCGGCTGCGGGCTGGTCGTTTGCATAAAGGGTAACTCCGCTTTCGCCAAACCACGCATACTCAATCATGCTTTTTGCTTCCGCTTCTGTTTCTGTCGGTATACCGTTTGCTCCGAGAATGTCCCAGTTTGGCGTTGAATCGTCCGTATAATACGTGCAACTGATTGTAGCGATATAAGGATATGCCGCACTTGTATCGGGGTCTGTGTTTGCCGTCCAATCAGTCGTTTCAACCGTAAACGTGTGAAGCGTGTTCATGCCCGCAACCGTTCCGCCAAGAGTCGTTACGTTACCGCTGACCGTTGTAATATTGCCCGCGTTATCATCGGCCTTCTTTTCCAACTTTCCGATTGCCTGCGAAACGTTGTCTGCCGCCACAATGGGACTTGTGCTTTCAGGCTTTACGTAGCCAAGCATCGTCAAACTCTGCGCCGATAAATCTTCGGGCGTAGGCGACCACGGCATTATCGTTAAATACGTTCTGTTGTTTTCGGGATCGTCGACAACCAATACGTTTGACGAAAACGCCAGTTTCGTCCGGTGCGCAAAATCCGTTCCCGCACTATTCTCGATTACGTGACCTTCAAGGTCTGTTTCGTTCAACGCATCAATCAGCAAGTTAAACTTATTGATTACAACGTCTCTAACGATTTCCTCAAACTTCGCTTGCATCTCTGCATCAGTTAAGCCAGGAACATCAGGAAGCCCCATAACGCCTTTATCCGCAAGGTCGGCCTGTGTGATTTTGTTATCTGTAAAATCTGCCATTGTTCTTCTCCTTATCCCTTAAAGTTTCCGTTCTCTGTAAATTCCATCGCTATATCGTACAGGCCAAACGGCTCGTTTAAGGCATCGTTGATAAACTTCAACCGGAATTTATCAACCTTTTTGATTCGCAATTTCGTTTTGCATATCTTCTGGGTCTGGTCCGATGAAAACGAAAACTTCGAGAAAACAAGCTGTGAAAACATAAGGTATCGTGCGAAAGAAGTGTCTTCTTTCACAAACTGCCAAAGCCCACGCTCCATTGCGTATATCTTGACCGAAGTAGCAACCGCCGCTTCTGCACGTAACGCCAAATAACGAAGCGTCTTGTTTTTGTAGAAAAGTTTTCCGTCTATGTCCGGTGTTTCCCAGATACACTCAATCGGGGCGCCATCATCGTTGTAAGAAGCAAGCGCGTATTTATCCGTATAGAATTTGCATACGTGACCGTCTTCTGTACCGAACCACAATTCATTGTCTTTTACCCACATGATATGTGCGGGTAAATTTGTACGGTAAAATGCTACATACTGCCTGTGTGAATACGGCGCTGATTTATCTGTTACGACGGGCTGTAATCCATCAAGAATGTATGCAACATTGTTAAGGCACAACCAGTACATGTCCGAGTACACGCAAGCGTAAGCCTTTTCCAAATTTGCTTCTTCAAGAAGCTGGCCGTTTATGAAAAACGATCTGTTCTGGGAATACTTCTCACCTGTGATATCCTGGGCCGTAACTGCGTATATGCCCTGCCTTGTAAGGAAAAGCGGTTCTGCCTGTAAATAGGCAAAAGAAAAAGGCGCTACCGCACCCTCGCCCTGCAAAGCATTTGAAACCTTAAATACGATTTTGTTGCTGTCGTCTTTTCCGCCGGTCCGAATGATGATGTTCTGATCTCGTTCCATCGCATCTTTGTGCGTCGCCAGTGCGGAATTTATAACCGAGTATCCGACGATTGCCGAAGCATCCGAACCAAGTCTGGAATAGCTTGTATCTGCAAAATACGTAGGGTCGTACTGTTCCGAATACCAGTCATAATTTATTTTATCGGGATTGCCCGAAAGAAACAGTCTGTCACGTCCACCGTTAACGCCGTAAAGAGTTCCGAACGTGCAATGATTAACGCGGTCCGCATATCCTTCTACGGTTCTGTATGCGGTTATCTTGACGTTATCTTCACCTGTCACGGGGCTTGCTCCGGGGGCCGTAGAAAAGGTTATAACGCCCGTTTCGCGGTTTACGGTAAAGTCTGTGTTTTCGACTTTATCAATCCATTCGCCCTGTGCATTTAACACCTGCGCCGTAACTTCGGTGTCGTCCAAGTCTTCAAACGATAACGTGTACTGCGTTACGCCCGCCTGTCCTAAAAACTGCTCTGTGAATCCCGGCTGTAATAAGTTCAGGTCTTCGTATGAAGTGCCGCCACCGGAAGGATCCTTTGAGATTGTTACTGTCGGGATATACGCATCATTCGTCACGGGTTCAACATTGTAAACAACTTCGTCGTTTTGGTCCGTGGTTTTGTAGTAAACAAGCATCTGCTTGCCGTCGATAATGTAGAGCTTCTTATCAAACTCCCACGACATTGAACGTGCGTCTTTCATGTCAGAATATATAACCGTATCGCCGTGATACAGTTTAGTTCCCGCATGTATGATGTAATCCGTTTCGCCGCGTAACGCATGATAGCCGTTTATATGATAGCCTGTAAAAACGTCATTCTCGTCAGTTTCACCGTATGTAGCAACGGTATGCCAACCAAGGCTTTTACGTACCTTTCCGGGAACGTCTCTTATGAAGTTTTGTCCGTTCGGAGTTCTGCGGATATCTATGTTTGCTGTGCTGTTCGTGAAGTCGACGCCCAGAAATTCATCAATCGTGAAAATCGATAAAGGCGTTGTCTTCGGCACTTTGAATTGTACCGCCATTAAATCCACCCACTTTCGGATTCGAATACTTCGGAAGAAGGCCCTTTAACTGCATCTTTTAAACTCTGCAAGCCTACTTCAAACTCGTTACGGTATGTAGTCGCGATTCCGTTATCGTCGTCCTTGTAAAGCTGCGAAGCCATATACAGAGGGATAAGCGCATCAACTTCGGGTTCCACATCAAGCACGTAGTCGTCAGCTGTTCCGGACGTAATTGTTCCGGGATAAGATTTGTAATACACCGTATAGTTTCCGGGCAAATCTCGGTCAAGTACCAGTATCCGCCCCCCTTCCTGGAAGAAATCGGAAGTCTGCATGTAACGCGAAGTCTGCCTGCTTCCTTCAAAAATCAACGGATCATCGGCAAGCATGTAAAACGTCGGCGCCAATTCCGCAAGATTGTATTTAAGCACCTGCGTATAGGGCTGTACGTCGTCTGCCGTTTTAAATGTGGCGCTGTATAAAGCAAAGTTCTTGATCGCCAACGGATAAGCCGAAGACAAAACAACTTTAACCGTGTAGCCGTCTACGTTGTCGATAAGGCGCTTGATGGGAAGATATTTACCTTCGCTTGCGATATTGTCAACTGATACCGGCGTATCGTTAACATAGATAGTCATTGTGCAGTCGCCATAAACTTCTACGTACAAGCTTCTTGCCCCGGTCGCTTCAATCTCGATATCTCCGCTTTCCACGGACCGTATTCTGTCCCCGTCTGTCAAAAGATTCGTGACGGGATTATGCGCTATCTGTATTGACTTGATTATGAATCTACCCGCCGTCGAAAGTCTTTGAAGCGCTTCATTACATGCTCCGGGCATTGCAGCGATGTAATCTACCGACGCGGAATCGTTCGGAATTGTATTTCCTTTTGCAGAAAACATCTTCTGCATTGTGCGTAGTTTTATATCAGACCAAGTAGACATGGTTTACCTCACTTTTTCTTTGTAGCGGGCTTTCTTTTTGCGGGAGTGCGCTTTCTCGGCGCGGCCTTCTTTTCTTCGGGCTTTGGTTCTTCCTGCTCCATCGCGATTTCTTCGAAGGAAACTTCTTCAAGGGGTTCTTCTTCCACGGGTTCAACGGCTTCTTTTTTAACCACCCCTACAAATTCGGAAAGATATCTGCCCTGATCGTCGAAGCCAATTATCTTACTTACAAATACTTTTCCATCAACGGATTCTTCTGTGTATGTGTCGCCTATTTTTAAATTATTAGGAATTGCCATTGTTATTCCTTTCTTGAAAAGCCCCCGCACCGAACCGATGCGGGGGAAACATTTCTTTGGAGCTTATGAAAGTGATGTACCAGTAGCGGCACCGCCGATGAGGATGTGCTGCCAGGAATTGAATCCCATACCGATACGATAACGTCCAGAGAAGTTAAGGTTGTAATTGTCATTATCAACCCAGTCACGAACGGTAAGTGGAGTACGATCGTAAACCATGTTACCGCGAAGCTCCTTGTTTGCCTGTGAAGACATGAGAATGTAAGGCTTCTTTGTAACGGCATCGCCAGTGGTCCAAAGAGGGTTAACAACAAGTTTCCACTTGCCCTTGGATACGTTGACGTCGTTGAAGCTGGAACCTACCTGCTGGTCGGAACCGATGATCTTCTGGATAAGTCTTTCAAGTGCGGGAGCATCCGCAGGAATCATAATGGTGTCGAAGGTATAGCCCATGGGCTGTCCGGACTGATTCTTGAAGTTCTTACCGATGTTTGCAAGTCTGTAAAGCATGGTGTCGTCAGCGCCAAACTCGTTGGTGAATCTGTTGGACTGGTTTGCTACGCCAGACTTCTTTCCAGGGTGAGAAGTGTTGAAAAGCGATACGCCGTCGTTAGACGTGGTATCAATAACCTTGTTGCCCCACTTAACGGTGCCTTCTGTTGCGCCGGTGATGAGTGCGGTAAACTCTGCAAGACGGCTGCGCTTGTAAGAACGCATGAAGCCTTCTGCCTTGATTTTCATGTCTTCGATCTTCTTGTCTTCAACCATGTTTGCGGTAATGGTGAATTTCTTCAAAGCCTGTTCATGGATGATGAGCTTGTCGAAGCCTTCCTGAATTTCGTCCTGAATAGCGTTTCCACCTTCGGGAACGATTTCAAAATCGCCAAACTCGGTTACGGATCCGAGCTTTTCGCCGAACTGCTTGGACTTGCCGATGTTTGCCATTGCCTTAAGAGTATCGTCGTAGTCGTTCTTCTCGGTATCGTAGTCGAGTAACCAGGAACGGATTGCAAGGTCTGTGTCTTTGAAGAGACCGTCGTTTACTCCTGAATTTTCAGAAAAGATAATACCTGCCATAATTTTTTCTCCTTTACGTGAAATTAAAATCTAACAACAACCTTGGAACCTGCGGTTGTGCCAGCAACGCTGACAACTTCTGCAACGCCGTTAGTAGCAGTAGCAGTAACCTTAAGGCCAGTGCTGTCGAGGGTGTACTTGGTGCCAACGGTAAGTGTGCCGTCTGCGGAAGTAACGCTTTCGTACTCCTGGTTGTGTTCAACGAGATAGCAAGAAAGGGTGTCGCCCGTCTTTGCGGTCTTCTTCTCTGCGCTGATGTATTCAGGTACGTAAGTGCCAGCTGCCTTGGTAGCTGCGCCGGATGAAAGGTAAAGAGCTTCGCCGATTGCGTACTCTTCGTTTGCGGTTGCAGGAACCTGAATAATTTCAGGTGCGTTTCCTACGTTTGAGGATTTGCGATATCCAAACATAATGTTTTTCTCCTTTGCTTTTAGTGATTAATTACGCGGTTGTACTTCTTGCGAAGTTCGGCTTCGGTCAAGTCGGGATACCAACTCTTCCAAGTCGATAACTGGTCTGCAGGTATATCAACCTCGTTAGAGTTATCCGCAACACCGTTGACCGGTGCCAGATGCGCTTTGCTGTTAATTTGGTTGATTACACCCTGTTTAATGGCTGACGCCTGCTGCGCTGCAACGTTGCCGTAGTTGAGAATCTTGTACGAATCAACCAACGAAATGTTGTGATGGATTGTGTAATTCATAACGTCGGCGGGTACGTCTTCAAGGCTCTTGATTGTGGGATTCAATCGTGAAAGTTCCGCCACATCGCTTATGATCTGGTTTGTAACCTTTTCGTTTTGGATCTCCCGGATAAGCCTGTCTGCTTCACGCAGCTTCGGAGAATTGTTGATAAGGTTTTCAATCGTGGAAATATCCACGCCCTTACTCTGCAATTCTGCCTTCGCTCTCATTCGCTCCTGCGCGTCAAGGGCATCAAGGTATTCGTCCGCGGAAGTGATTGGCATATTGGTTTCGGGATTTACAAGTCCCTTAAACCTTTCTGCGTATCTGTTGTTGATCGCGGCCTGCTTACGCTCAAAGGTCCTTCGCGCTTCTGCGAAGATAGCGTTTCTGTCAATACCGGCATCAGACGTGGCGGTTTCGCTGCCCTGCGTGTTTTCTGCCTGTTCGGTTTCGACTTCGTTTACGGTTTCTTCCTGGGCGGCGGGTTCAGGATCTTCAGCGCCTATGCGTTCAAAGAGTTCGTCCGTAGTGGGCTGTTCTTCTCCGTCCGCAAAAAACTGTAAATTGTACTTCATATTCAGTTTTCCTTTCTGGGCTTTTACGCTTGCCCTGTCGCGAAATTTTTGTATATAAAAAGCACCCTCGAAATTGAGAGTGCTTCTTACAACCGTATGGAATTATTTGTCTATTTAGTCGTCAGCAAACTTGCAATCAAACTTGCTGTTTGGAGTTCCTTTCTTCAAGTAATACTCTAATACGCCCCGCCCAAGTTTTAACGTCTTACGCGCTTCGACAATTGAATCGTACCTGACTCCGTTCACTATAACCGCTTTATTCACGGGACGATAAGTTAACGTCCTTTTATCGTCGTCATACCGGCAGGGATTTCCTTGCGGGTCAAACCCGCGTTTTAACCATCCAAGGATAGTGCTGTTATTTATCCCGATTTCACGCGCCAGATCGATAGGCGACTCATACTTAACACCTTTGTACGTCATCGCTCGACAACCGCCTTTGTTGTATCTTCCCGTAGGCGGAATTACTTGTTCGGAATCCTTATAGCGGCATAATTCGCCTTGTGGGTTACATCCTTTTTTGCACCACATTTGGATTACTTCTGAGGACGTATTGTACTTCTCTTGTGCTTCTTTAACGGATCTATATTCGACTCCGTTAATTATTACTGGACGACGTTTTCGGGAATTAACCCTTTCCGCTGTTTCGGGGTTTTTCATCGGATTCTTTTGGCTCATACGTTCTCGTTGTGAAACAGACTTCATAACGTTCTTTGCGGAATATTCTTTCCGTAGTTCATCCGTCCACCACTTTGTTGAACCGCCAAAGCCACCATCATATATGTTGCATACGCACTGGTTTACGGCTTTTAATTCCCTGACTCGTTCATACTCATACTCAAAGGCATCAGACTCCGATTCAAACTCTTTAACGATTCTGCTATCACAATTATATCTGCGTATCATTTCGTTGAAGAATTGATTGTGTTTCCGCACTTTGTATCGGAGTCTTGTTCCCTTGCCAACGTAAATCACTTCGCCGGTTTCGACGATATACCACTCATACACATAATACATATTCTGTACCTCGCATTTTTCTATTTATATTTTACATTATTTTAATGCGATTATCAAGAATATATATTGTGTTTTTAGTTATTCGTTGTCTTCGGTTATATAATCAAGTGGTACGTCTTTTGTTTCAAAAACTTTATTGTAATTTGAGCATTGCTTATTCCGGCAAGAATACTCCATTCGCTGATAAGGTTTGCCGTCCTTAATCACAAGCTTGCTGGAAGTAATCTTTGCTTCAATATCACATTTCGGGCATTTCATTCGGTACACCCCCTAACATCTGTTGCTGCGCCGTCATAGCCTGTTCCTGTTTCTGCATTTCCAGGTACTTCTCAACCTCTGCAAGAAGTTCTCCGGCATGAGGATAACCATTGCGCTCCTGTTCAAGCCAGTACAAACGCATTGTGCGAAGGTCTCCAATGGGTCCGAAAGCACCACTCTGCAACTTCTGATCGGCCTGTTGCCACATCGCTTCACGGTTTGTAAGCAACGTCGACGTGGTATCGATAGTGAAAAGAAATTCATCGTTCCAGTACCACTGTCCCGCGGAATCCTGCTTGATATAGTCAGTCTTGTCGAAATGCGAAAATTCCAGTTCGCCGTCTTCTCCCGGAAGATTGATCGCCACGGGTTCGTCAAAGTACGCAAGTGCAAACTTAAACATGAGTTCATAAAGCTTTGCGTAGGCTTCGTTCTTCATTATGCGTTTGGATTCAAGTCGGCCTGCAGCCTGATTGATTGAATACTGCTTTGCAGCGCCGGAAGTAGCCGAAGGATCATATTTACCCTGATATGCGTCTGTAATACCGAGCGCGGATTTCGCCCACTGGTAATTCATTTCAAGATAATTCATATCCTTTGAAACGTCCGCCTGGCAGGTAAGAA
>JAEEGK010003025.1_pt1 | contig 42065 bp, 38 predicted proteins | sample 8958771 | NCBI WGS metagenome assembly JAEEGK01 (sample SAMN16246547, study PRJNA631951) | gut metagenome | biome: gut microbiome; feature: rumen; material: SC-attached | host: Bos | place: Iran: Karaj | collected 2018-10
GTTTGAATGCTCGGAAGATGCAGGGAATATTGTAAATCTCCTCATGAGACCGGATGCAGATGAAATCCGGCTTCACCGTGAGGCGTTTACGGTAGAGTGTCTCATCCAGTTCAATGATGTTGGGGATGATGGAATATGGAATCCGGTATTTGTCAAAAACATCCCCCAAAAAGCCCGAAAGAACGATATTGGCATCCGTGCGCATCAGATAATGCCTGACAAGCCTTTGATGCTTGGCGAAGAAAGAAGATCCTCCCCCTCCATGATAGGTAAGGATTACCCGCTTTCCGGCGAGTTTCGCGATTCCAACCCCGAGTACGGCAGGTAAAAAGCCCCAGCCGGAGCAGCAGTGAATATGTGCCAGATCGTATTGCCGGACCTTTCGGAACAGACTGAACGGTATGAACAGACGTTTCAGGGCCGAGCCTCTGCAGGAGAAAACATCTGCCGTAAACCCTTCTTCCACCAAGTGTCTTTGCAGCGCTTCGACCTGTCCGGAAATACCGCCGACACCAGGTTTGAAGTTACAAATAAAAAGAACTCTTTTCATATTCACGGTATCGCCCTATCGGCGACGGATCATCCTTTGTTTGATTTTAGCCCCTGTCTTCCGGAATCTGCGACGAAGTTTGAGCAGCCCTACCGGAGATTTATAAAGAAATCGGGTCTGTCGTGGTTGCTTTTTCCAATCGACTTTCGCCAACTCGGGTTTTGCGTATTTACGGTATTGATCTGACAGATAATAAGGTAGCAGACTATATGTCCTCAGATTGTCTATCAGTTGCTTATAGTCCGGATTCTTCTTCTCTTCCTCGGAAAGGTAATCCAGATTCCAAAGCATGTGCACCTTGGGATCGGTCAAATGCCCGGTTCCTCTCCAGGTTGGATTCGAATCCTGGAAGTAATAAGCCAAAGGCTCATCCAAAAAGGCAACCTTATGAGAGAGCGCGATCCTGATCCAAAGGTCGAAATCTTCCCCGAGTTTCAGATGCGGTTTGAATCCGCCGGAACGCTGGAAAACATCCTTGGGAATAGCGACACTGATCGATGTCAACGGCATCTGCAATTTCTCCGCATAGGTGCGGCAGTAATTGATATAGCCCGTTTGAGCAGTGGTCACGCAGATCCTTTGCCGGCCATTCTTGACATAATAATAATTCGTGCCATAGATTCCGGCATCGGGATATTCATGGATGAGCCAGTCCATCCTTTCAAGGAAAGACGGCGCCCACCAATCGTCCGCATCGAGAAAGCAAATATAGTCTCCGGATGCCGCCAAAACGCCATTATTGCGTGTTGTGCCGACTCCGGCGTTCTCCTGATGAATCAGTTGATGCTTAACGTCTGCATTCTTGAGGACGGATTGTGCTATCTGGAACGAGTCATCCGTACTGCCGTCATCTACCACGATCAGTTCAAAGTCCCGGAATGTCTGTTCCAGGACACTCGCAAGTGCTTTGCTGATATAAAGGCCCTTGTTATACAGTGGTATGATAACGGAAAACCTCATTCCCATCTATTTCTTGACGAGGACAAGGGCCCTTTTGACCACGTTCTTCACATTCTGCAGCGCCATCTCCTTGCACCAGGCGATGCCAAAAGGATTCCAGCGCTGAGGATGCACCGTTACCATCAGATCCTTGGGGATGACACCCCGCCGGAGTCCGTCGATGATATCATCCGTCGTATGGAATGTCAGCCCACGGGCAGTCCACTCATCCTGATACTGCGGGATCTTGTCACGGACGCTCACCTTGTAACCGTCCCAGCGACGGCCGGTGTCGGTGAGATAGAACACTTTCGAAAAGTCCGTGTCCAGATAAGGCTCGCTTTCGATGCCGAGGGCCTTGTAATCGTACTTCTTCCAGATATCCTTGCTGTCATACGGAGAGCGAGGACTTCCGTGCATGCAGATGCTCCGAACCGGCACCAACTTCCGTAAGGCATCCAGATTCTTGCAGAAATCCGCATAAGCCTTATCGACATCGCCGTCGCAAGTAGTCAAGGATTCATAGTGATACCCGACTTCATGGCCTAAAGCGGCGATTTCCCGGATGATACCCTCGTCCCAACTTTCCGGAACAGCCCGGAAATAGTAGATGCCGAACATGCCCTTCTCCGCCTCCAGACGCGCTGTCCGCAAGGAATTCCCAGGCAACAAATCCACATCATGACGAAGGACCAAAGACTGGAAGCCATAGGCTTTCAAGGCATCCAGCAGCGCAGCGTATTTCTCCAGTGTGAAATCCATACAGATTGTCATCCCCTACTCATCAAACTTTCTGATAACCTTGGCAGGCACGCCGACCGCGACACAATACGGGGGGATGTCCTTCGTCACGACGGATCCGGCCCCGATGACCGCCCCTGTGCCGATGGTAACGCCCGGCATAATAATGCTGCCAATTCCGATATGAGCCCCGTCCTCAATAACGATGGGGGCATATTTCAGCGGAAGGTCCATCACCGGCACACCCACCTTATACTCCGACAAATCCCGCTGGTGGCAAAGTAGCTGGCACCCGGCCGTCACCCAGACATTCTTCCCGATAGTGACCAGGTCCGGGCGGGAATCATCGATAAGCACGCTCCGGGCAATCCTGGAGCCTTTGCCAACATGGACCCCCCGAAGCCGATGGACGGCCGTCGTGACATGCGCCGGGAAAGTAAAGGGGGCGATGACTGACCAAAAGCGGATCCAGACCCCCTTGATGACATTGCCTACCGTCCTATGATTGTTGGCCATAACTATCTGTGCTGGAAATCTACGATTCTCTGGTCCAGGATTTCACCCTTGCAGAAACAGTTGGCTTTCTGAAGGACCTCCCCCGGCTTCCCCTCAATCAGTTCGTCGATAAACCGAACGAACACCTTGCTGAGGCTGTCGGAAGTCGTCTTCCAGAACAGGGCGGGCGTATGGTCCACCACATAATGGACAATCCCATCCACCATATAAGTCGGATTGTCAATAGTAGTCGGGACACTGGTCTCGATGCCCCCGCAGTGGTCGCAACTGATGTCAATCAGAAGGCTGCCGCGTTTCATCCGCTTCAGGTCCTCCCGATAGATGATATGGTCTTTCCGGGTGGTATCCCAAAGAACGGCGTTGACGACTACATCATATTGGGGTAACTCAGACCGGAACAAATGCTCGGTCCTACGGTCGTACATGGTGGTCTCAGCACCCATATAATTCAGAGCTTTTGCAGCACCGCGCGCGGTATTACCCCGCCCCAGAACGGCAGCTTTGGAGCCGTACGGGAACACGCCATGGCACATATAGGCATGATATACGGCTGCCTCGCCTGCTATCTCATTATTCTTCCAGAACGAATGCCGTCCATCCTCGAACATGTCTTCCCACGCGTAGACTGTAAGCCGGCTTTTGATGATGGCATCGGTAATATCCCGATTCTGAACGGCATGCATCCAACCGAAAACGACCTGGCCGTTCAACTTGTCCAGATATTCGGCATCCCCTGCTTTGGGATCGCAGATGATGTCCTTGGAAAGAGCCTCTTCACGGCCGCATACTTGAACACCGGCATTCAGATAATCCTCATCCGAAAAGCCGAGAACATCGCCATACCCGGATTCAACGGAAATCATTTCCGGATGCTTGATCTGACAGATGTCTTGCGGAACGAGCGCTCTTCTGCGCTCGTTCTCCTTATGGGATATGGGGAGGCCTACGGTTTTCATTATAACTGTCATTTCGAGCTTGTCGAGAAATCTAAAAACTTATAAAGGTAACACTTATTCCCAACTAATTGAAATCGTATACGGCACACCGTTCAAAACCTCGGTCTTGCCCCCATACTCCTGACCATAGTCCGTTTCCTTGACCGTCACGGTCGTCAGACATTGCACAGCAATGAACCAGAGCCCTTCACGGAGAGCAGAGAATGACAATTGCTGCTTGGCTCCTGGAACGGAGGAACGATACTCCGCTTCATCGGAAAAAGCATAGGTCCCCTGATTCATCATCAAGGCGAAATCGCAATCGCTGGGACTGTCAAGTTCGACCCGGATACTACGAGCATCCGGAGGCAGGTATGTCGCGAAATGGTGGGTCTGACGATCCCCAATCCGGGCATAAGCCGGATTATTATTCGTGGTATTCTTATCCATCTTCCTTTCCACCCCATTCTTCAAATAACCCTTCAGGGATACAATTCCCACACCATCCATTGCATATAGCATCATAGCCGCAGTCAAGTCCCGACGTTCCCCTTCCAAAACTTCCTCGGGATGAGAACCCTCCAAGACAACTCGCCCGGAACGAAGAGATTCCTTATACGCCCATACACTGGGTTTTCGATGGAGAGGACCTTTTTTCGGATAATCATATCGCGCTAAAACCTCAGTTTTTAATGGGAAAACCACAGGGTACCCACCGGAATTGTGGCGCACACTGTCCACATAATGATCCCCACCGAAATCATAATACCGAAGAAGCGGGCTGTTATTCTCAATGAACATTCCGGAATACGTTTGGCTCAATCCTGTATGATTCATCATCCCAGGCCATATGGATAAATAGTAGGGATAATCAGGTTTACCATCAAAACCATTAGATGCCAGAAATGCACCTGCACATGTTCCTACATAACATCCACCGTTCGCTACAAATGCACGCATATTCGCTCGCCCCTTTTCACCTAAAGACTGTCCATGAGGGGTTGAATCTCCTCCGTTTACAAAAAGAAGTCGAAATCTAGGTTGGCCGTCTGGATATAACAATCGGCCATTAAAATCATTTGAATCACCGGCAATAATTGCAGTCTGTAATTCCTTGTGTTTTTCACTGGAAGACGAGTAAGGAAGACTAACGCCCTCTAAAGACAATCCAATATGGTTCGCTGCTGCCAAAGACTTACGAGATGTCAGAGCGACTCCTGCATCCAGAAAAACATCTTTATAAAATGAGCGATTCTTCACGCTCGAATCAATAAGATGGAATTCGGATATGGCTGGAAGGATAGATTTAAAACCAGAGGACAAGCGTATATTGAATCCCCTGTTATCCATATCATAGTCGATAGCCACATCTTTCGCCAAATAATCAGCTTTAGTAAAAGGGAACTCAGCCACGACGGAATTCTTGACCCTGCAGCAAATCGATTTATCATGTAAAAGGAAAGAAATGGGTTTTGTAACGTCAATAACGGAAATCTGCTCTCCATTCGAATCCGTCAAGAAAACGCCATTTACCATCCAATAGAAAGAACCTCCGACTTTTTGCATTGACAATTCGGGAACACAAATCTCCTGGGAAACGATCTCACTATACAAGTCGATATCTCCTCCCACCTTCATACTCAACCAATAAAGGACACTCCCGTCATCATTATACTCAATGTTGAAAAGAGCAACGCTGTCTGCATTCATGCACGCATTCGCCAGTCCTCGAAGGCCAGTCACATTCTTGTTCAACTTCCAAACTGTTCCAAGAGGAGATCCATCTTCCTCCGGCTCAAGTGCCGACTTCAAACAGGCGGACAATAGGGACAAAAATACAAGCCCAGATATAAGCAAACGAGAGCAGAAGGGGCCTAATACGCGTCCTTTGATTAGCATTCCCGAGTTAGAGTTAGAAATAAAAAGACAAACAACTTCTTCCCAAAATTACCAATAACCATTCCTTGTATTCAAATGATTATATATATCTGATAATATCAAATCCGTATACTCCCCAAATGCAGGGCCATTTGCAGTTTGACTTAAATCAGGATTGGAATTCCATTCTATTAAAACGGGATTTCCATCTTGGTCAATGCAAAAATCCCATCCAACGATATTGAAATCTGGTAATTGATAGTGGCATTGTTTTGCTGCCTCTATTACTTTTTTGTAATATGGGATCTTATATCCCTCCAAGACAACCCCGCTATCAGTGAACTCAATTTTTTCATTGCCTGGAGCTCCATAAGCAAATTTCGCAATAGTACCATCACGATTAATCTTTGCACTTATGCCTCCTTGGCTCTCATTATCAACAACCATCCCTGCTTTCCCAATCCTAACAACCGCATACAAAAGTAAAATATCCATTCCGATTCTATACGTGAGTACCCGAATAGTATTTACAGATGAAGGGTTTAATCGTTCCATTTCTTTATGTTGAACTATCTTTTCTTGGATAAGGAAATCTTTTTTGTAATTCGAGAACACAACTTTAATTGTCTTATTCTCAAAATCTGTCACTCCATTTACAACACTCAAAGACCGAACCCCTTTGCCTCCTTCCAGAAGTGAGGGTTTTATGATCACATCTGACAAGTTAGAACATAAATCAATGGCTTTTTCCTCTGAAATTGGCAAACCGTCATGATAATAATACCCATTTATGTTTTTTATGATTGTTTTCGGCTGCTTGATATTAGGCAGAAGCATTTCAGATAAATTCTTGTCGGAGAAAATGTTTGCTCTATCCCAGTTATTCATCCGGCCGATTAACTCAATTCTATACAAACTAGTCGGGATATACCTAATGTCAAAAATCCCAGTCCGTGAATACATATACTTATGCCATGCTAGTGGAACCTTATGTCCACAATACTTCTTGTAATACTCCTCGACTGCTTTTCGTTGCGTCCTATCGAGCCTTCGTTTTATGCTCAGTTTTTTATAGTTATTATTAACTTTAGATACCAGGAACCACTTAAACCAGCAACCAACTATTTTTGCCTTAATAATTGAGATGGAACTAATCATATAACATTGAATAACTAATCACAAAAACAAATCGAGTTTCTTTCGATAAATAACCGCCAATACCAATTATTTATAGATCAACGGGGATGTTGAAAGCCGAAACTCTATTCAAAATCCTGCGAAAATAATTATATTTACTGTTCAAAACATTATTAACTAAATCATATCCGAAATGAGAATATAGAAAACGCCAAATCATCATTCGAAGAGTAACAACCCAAGAATTCACCCCCGTATAGAGACTAAGAATGTTGTCCTTTGAGAGAGAGCACAATCGAATCTTGTAAACAACCTCTTTATCATTGATTTTCATTGAGATAATACTGCCAATCCTGTTCCGGCCTCTCCATACCGAAACCACAGGAGAAGTAAAGTCTTTGGGATAAAACCATCGTCTTTCCAATGTTTTAAAAGACTCTTTATCCGCAGGATAAAATTGAGGCCTTGGAACTTGCATACAAAAATCCGGGAATAAGAAATTGCCCATGCTATAACAGATAGCTTTATTCCTGTACTTCCAATAGGGTCCAATCGTATGCGTATGACTTCCTAATACAGCATCCGCTCCTGCATCAATCATTCGTTTCGCATATAGATAATACTCTTTTGGAGGATAATAAGAAAGTTCAACACCCCAATGTGGCAATACAACAACATAATCAAACTCCTTTTTCGCAAGGGAAATCCGTGTGCAAACTGTTTCAATGTCCGTTTGCCAGATGCCGGCACTTGTTGGCGTAGCTGCTGTAACCCAAACAGGCTTTAATCCACTAAAACAGCAAGCAAAAAAAGCAACTGAGATCTTGTTCTTTTTGATAATCAAGGGGGACGATGCCTCCTCAATATTCAATCCGGCACCAACATACTTTATACCATTTCGTGTTAGCACATCAATTGTATTCCTAAAACCAACTTCACCTAGATCAAAAACATGATTGTTAGCAAGAGAAACCACATCTATACCAAACTTATTGACTCTGAAAAGGTCTTCTTCTCTAGCATAAATGATATTCATCTCTGCATTCATTTTCGAGACATCAAAATCCATTTTATCACCAATTGCACATTCTAATGTACCAACTCGAAAATCAAAGGTGCCTAAATACGAGGTCACATCATTACACAAATACCTATCCTGATATGGCAACACGCCTCCGGGCATGATGTCCCCACAAAAAGCGATATTCATATCATCTATTTTTCATACCAATTAATAACGAACTTCTTCTAGTGTCATTACTCAATAAAGCCTGTAAAGACAAATCACTTGATAACTCTTGTTTCTTTAATATTTTAATCCAATTTCGTAAAGCAGTCTTAGTATACGATTTAAGTGAAACGGGATGCAGTGACTTATCAATTATCGGCATTTCCTGTCCATCTTTAAGTTTTTTACATTCCGTGTAAAGATAACTCAAATATGCTTCTTTATTCTTTAAGAAGAAACAGAGATTCCGGTTATGCTCTTCTCGCTCCAAGTCGGGGTCAATAACTAACGCAACATTATTAACATTACGAGTATTAATTGTCTTGTACTTGATTTGGCCATTATACAAATCTAATTCAACACACAAACCTTCATACCAATGTGGTCTATACCAAGCACGATATGATGGATCCTCTTTACTATTGAAAAAGAAATTACCGAGACTATAGAAAATTGGTTTCCCTCTATATTCCTCCCAACCTTGAGGGCAATGAGGATGACATGCTATAACTCCATCTGCTCCATAATCAATGAAATCTCGATAACGCGCAATGGTTTCAGGTAATGGGACATCGATATACTCTATACCATCATGAGGCAAAATAAATAGATAGTCAACCACCTTTTTTGCAGCAATAATGTCATGATTGACCCTCAAATCATTAATGTAAGCACAACCAAGTCCTTCATGATGAAGTACGTCATTAAACACTCCCGCATGGGCTGCATAACAGAGGGCTAAGAATCCTATTCTAATACCATTTATTTCGCAAATCTTTACTTTATAAGCATCTTCATATGTTCCGGCGCCAAAACAGGAGCTTCCCAATGCCGAATGTGTTTTCACGAAGCCATCTTCTCCCCAATCAAAAGCGTGATTGTTTCCTATTGTAAACAAATTAAAACCAAGATCAAATAGAAACTTTGGAGCATCATCATGTTGCCAAAAACGCTCATAACGTCTTGGCGGCAAGTCAACACTTGGTTTCAAGGGGACCTCAAAATTCACGACTTTTATATCACAAGACTGAATAGCGTTCCTAAGTTCATCAGAAACCGAAATAAAAGAAGTTGATGGTTTCGAACAAAAATCTCCCGCAATGAAAAGACGTACCCTGCTCATAGATCTATATAATTTTGAATTGAACTTTCAAATGAAGGTGTTAGGAGATTCAATCATTTACTACTGATTTATACCAATAACCAATTTGAAAAAGGCAACCTTAAAACCGAGACAAGAGACAATACATTAAAGTGAAACAACGACTTGCCCGCATCTCTTATTCTCCTTTTTATTTCATAACCAGGGACAAATTGCACAACACCCACATCCGGCAGAGCATTTGCTTCTATTAATTCCACTTCTCCCGATGGCAAAACAGCCCAATCCCAGCCAACAAAGAAAGCACATGGCACAATCATCGATGCTTCTATACATGTATCTAACAGTTTTTTCCAATGAGGAATAACAAAACCTTTTATTTGTTTACGAGAATTAGGATGCGCATCATACTCAACACCATTTCCGTCTCTTCCTTTAATTGTAATTAATCCCGTAATAATATCTATTGGTGCCGAAATTCCTCCTGCCGCGACATTATCTGTTACACTATTGTTCACGCCAATTCTCAATGCAGCACCAACAACATGACATTTTGCCCCATTCTGCATTGTTACAATACGTATAGTATTTAAAGAGGCATCGTGGAAATCCTGAATCTCTTCGATCGCACTTACACACTCTTCTACAATTAAGTTCTGTTTTTTACATTCTTCATACAACAGCCGAGTCTCTTTGTTTTTATTTTTCCATTCCTTAAGAACACCCTTTCCACATTCTCCGTCAATAGGTTTAATAATACAATCCTTTGACGATAATAAGTCCATAAAATCATTATAAGATGATTCTCTTACGCACAACCACTTTCTATGGACATACTTTTCAAACAACTTCAATGTTATAGCCTTGTTAGCGAACAAACGTTTAACACTAGGATGGGCCATCTTTCGATAAATACTATTCATTTCCCAGCATGAAATCAACTCTCTTCTTTTTGAAGGTGATAACGCCCACAATTTGTATCTATGCATATATTCTTCATACGTGAAACAATGCTTATACAATGACTTTCTATAATCCTCCAAGTTACCAAAAGGAGGATTCTCGTTTGAAAATCTAATGACAGCATCAGAATAAAGTCGACTTCTTTCCTTATTTCGAAGACGTATCTCCTTTCTTACCCCTTGGTAGTAATGCTTAATAATACCAAGCATAACAAGTCAAATTAAAATACAACAAGATGGGCTTAGCCGCGATAAATACATTAAGCCAAATCTTCTTATGTTCAGCTATTATGCAATAAATACAATAATACTTTGCCAAACACGCATACTTACTTACGTTTAAGAATACTTTTGAGTTTTCTTCTAAGAACTCTGACTTTTTGCTTCGCTAAATAAACATCGTATAACCTTTGAGATTCTCTTGGGATAATACCCTTACTACACGCCATCCTATATAAATCCTTCGCAAAAACGGCATTATCGTCCTTATCATCGCCATCTTTTGTTTTTAACACTTCAAGATAAGCGTCCGTCCTATGTGCTTTATAATAATCAATATCAAACACATCACTAAACTGGTCAAGTTTACCAAATATATCCAATGTGACCAATGTCCGTATGCATTTTGAACATTTCCCACAACTATTGAAACAAAAACAAACATCAAGATATTTTTGTGCAAGTGTATCATCGGCAATAACAAAGGTTTTCTCTGCACGAGTAACATAATCTGATAAGATGAAAGTAAGTGACTCTGTACTCAAACAAGAACACAATAATGCCTCATAGTGTTGAGATCCTTCCGTTAAAGATAAATCAAAATAACCCGGCCAACCACCAGAAGAATTATAATAAATAGAAAACAGGCCTTGAACAGAAAGAGCCATTGCACAATTACGATAGACCCCTGTGTGACCATATGCTCCCCTATAGTAATCTTTGTCAAGATTTGATTTAATGTAAAGCAAGGGGAGATTGGATTGCTGTGCTACTTGACGAGCATTCTCTCGTTTTTCCTCAGACATCCTATCTGTCGTTTCATAGAATTCCTTAATAGTGTATTTTTTCTTCTCTGAACGATTCGGATGAAAAATCGCACCCATATTGAAATACGTAAGATGCGTCAGCCGATACTTCTTTGGGATAGATTCCTGTGAATACATATGTAACGAATAGAAACTGTCGACCCCACATGACATACCAGTTCCCACCCCCCCCTCATTTGAACAAGGGACATTTGTAGTTGGACCAATTATACTAATTCTTCGGTAACCATTCTCTGGCGTACAAAGAGCTGGTATCAAGTAATTAGAGACATGAAACACCATTCGCTCAGACATAGGCGCCTCTGATTCAATGTCTGAACCCGTCACCATTGCATACCATAACATAGCAACGACAAAAGCATCACTCCTCTCAGCACAAAGGTACTTCTTGAACTCGAGAGGTACGCCAAACCACAAACCATTCCCCTCCAATCCCCATTCTCGAGGAGGATAGTCCTCCGATACTCGCCAATGTACTTTCTTTATTTTTTTCGAAGCTTCTATATATGCATCAGAAGTATCAGCAGAAATCGAAATACGCGCCTTTAAATATGCGAACTCTCCATCTTCATAAACGAAAGGATGACCGATTGATATCATAACACCATTGTTTTAAAATTAATTAACCAAGAATTACCTCTTTATTATTCTTTTTATAAACTGTTTAACGAATTGAAGCACACTAACATAAAAACGATATGGAAGGATTCTTACACAAATGCCTTGCCACCATACAAAAGCCTTGACATTGAATGGGAGATCGAGACTATTGAGCATATTATTGTTGTCAAGTTTCACATATCTCGTATCTACCATTCTTCCACCACCGTCCATTCCCACCGTCACAATTACTCCGATTCTAGCGAGTGGCTTCCACACTTTCAACGTCATTTGGTCAACAAAAGGATATCGGTCGGTTATAGGAAGAGTTGCGATATCAATCGGGTAATCCGAATAAAAAGTACTTCTTGGTTTTGTGATTATCCTATCAGGGAAAAAGAAGTTTCCTAAACTATATACGATAACAGCGTTACGTTTATTAACCACTGGTTGTATACGATGGGGATGTCCCCCAAAAATCCAATCGGCACCCGCATTAACCATCCTATTAGCCAAATCATAAACAGGGCGCGTAGTGATAAAAGTATGCTCTTTGCCCCAATGAGGAATTACCGCCACGTAATCGTATTGCTTTTTATACTTGGCAATCTGTTCCTCTACATAGTCATCATACATGGGGTTGACACCAGGTTCGGTCTCCGTAGCAAAAGGACACCAGCCAACCGTTTCATCCCGCCAATCACAAAACGCCAGAAAGGCAATGCTTTTCCCATCTTTCTCAAAAACAACCGGCTTGCTGGCTTCCTCAAGGTTCCTTCCGGCACCACAGTGCTTGATGCCCATGGAATCCAACAATTCAATCGCATGGATTGCCCCTTCCGGTCCCAAATCAAAAAAATGATTGTTCGCCAGGCTGACGACATTGATGTCCAACTCCATCAGCCGTCTCAAATCTTCGTCTTTCACATAGATGACGTCGGCTTTACGAACCATTTTTTCCTCGTAAAATGAAGGTTCGTTACCAACCGCTGTTTCCAGCGTCCCCACACGGATATCTGCCTCCCGGAGAATATCAAGGACTTTGTCACTTACAAACAGCCCTTCACGACCATGCAGGATACCTCCGGGCATGATATCACCAACAGCAGCGATCTTCATCAATACATCGTATTAGGACGATTCCAAATCTCTTTCAGGATCCGCTCCGTATACTCGCCGAAAGCAGGGCCATTGGCGGATTGACTCAATTCAGGCCATACATTCCACTCGATCAGTACAGGCTCACCATCTTCGTCGATGGATATGTCCCATCCAATCAAGTTAAAATGGGGTAACTGCAGGTGTAAACCTTTTACAGTTTCGATTGCCTTTTCATACGATGGTATCCGGTATCCCTCCAGGATAATCCCCGTGTCCGTTTTTTCAATCATATCGTTACCGGGAGCGCCGAAGGCGTACTTCGCCAGCGTCCCGTCCGCATTAATCCTTGTGCTGATTCCACCCGCAGTCTCATTGTCTATATCCCATCCTTTTCTTCCGATGCGAATAACAGTATAGGGAACAAGCACTTCCATTCCGGAACGATAGGAAAGGATGCGGATTGTATTGACAGAAGACGGATTCAAGTCCGACAAAAGACGATGTTGGTGTACTACTCTCTGAATGAGGAAATCCGGCTGATATCGTGTGAAGAGATGTTCGACGGACTCATTCTTGATGGACGTAACGCCATCATGGACGGAAAACTTCTTTACTCCGGAACCATGACGCTGCAACGATGGCTTGATGATTACATCGTCCAAATTCCAACAGGCTTGAATGGCCGTCTCCTTATCCACGGCGGTTCCGTTCAGATAATAGTGGCCATTCATATTCTTCACGATGGTCTCCGGTTGGCGGATTCCAGTGAGGAGGAACTCGGTCAGATTCTTGTCAGAGTACGCCCTTTCAAATCTCATCTGGTTGATTTTTCCGATAATCTCCGTGTAATACAGACTAGTCGGAATATACCGGACGGAATACACCCCGGTTCTCTTATAGAAATAACGATGCCAATCCAATGGAATGTCTATTCCCAGAAGGTTTTTGTAATACTCCTTTATCTCGGACTCCTGTTCTCTCGTAATGTCTCTATCAGCATCGATTCTACGGATATTCTGCCTGACTCCTTTTATCAATTTATAGGATGTCCTGATTTTTTTCAATCTCGTAATAAAAGAGTTCTTCATGGTACGCTTTAACACTAAAAAATTAAGCAATTATCGCTTTCTTGATATCTTCAATGGAAACATTCTCCTTATCCAGAAGATACTGGATTGTCCTCGACGATGCAGACAGATTCCGTCCGAGCAAGCCGGAAGCCAATGACATGATCGCCTCCTGAATCGACGTATCAATACCTACTAACTTGCCAATCGAAATGAAAAGTCCCAAGCCCATGGGTACATCTTCATTCAGATAACGATGATTGATGAAAGAGGGGCCTTTGTTGGAGGATTCGGCAAAAGAGCGAAAAACAGTCATGGCATCCAGACTCAGATCCGTCGCATTCCTCCATTTCGCCGCTTCGAAATAATCCAGGGAATCACAGCCAAAAGCATTCAGAAGTTCATTCTTGCTCCTGTCAAAGGCGTTGATGACCCTGATGACGGAATCCGTAAAAGCTTCCTTATACATCCAGAATTCACCACGGCTATACTCAATTCTAGAAGCAGAAAAGAGAATACCGATCGGATGCACTATCATATTGGGATTGTGCATGGCCGATTCTAAGATATTCTTTCTGGAGTACTTCGTATTGTCAAAACAATTGGAGAAAACACCCAACACTTCTTCCGTCTTTGAAACGGGAAGGACTGAAATGGCATTACGGGGATTGTAGAAAGTAATTCGGACATACATCGAATCCACGATTCTGCCATTGTAAGCAGTAGTCTCCCATTCACTGTATATGACATCTTTATGGATATACTTTTTGAAGATCAGGCTTCCCATATATCCCGGGACCAAAGTAATGATCTGTCCATCCCGAACAAATGGTGCAATTTTCTTTGCCACAAACTCGTGTTGTGACGTGGTGGTCATCACCATGATAACGTCACCAAACTGTACTGCCTGTTCTACATCTCTGGTTATCATGGCCGGCTTTACGAAGAAACGTCGGCCGCCATGGGTCTCATCTTTAACGTTAAAGCCCCCTTCATGACTGATGATGTCAAAGAATTCGCTGTTCGCGGCATTGGAAGTCTTCAAAAGGGCGACTTCAATACCTTTTTCCATTAACTTTGCAGCATGAATCAATCCGGCATTGCCGCAACCAATAACAGTAACTTTCATATCAATTGTTAAACTCGTTTTTCAACAGACTCTGAATAGTATGCTTCAATCCCCCGTTCACCGTCTGCAGCCCGGAAATCTCCGCATTGTCGTTTCCTTCGATGAAAACCGGGCCATTGTCAGTGACGGCGATATCCCAGCCAATCACACGGATGGAGGACAGTTTTTCGTGGAGTTTTACAGCCTGGTTGACGGCCTCCTGGACGAACGGAATCCGGACATCAGCGAAACGAACCTGGCTGTCAGGATGGCACGGCGTCCGTTTAGCGCCGCCTTTCTTGCAGATGCCGAATTCGGACAATTGCCCGGTTCTCAGGTCGATTCCGACGGCAACACCGCCGGCCGCCAGGTTGTCCACCACGCTGCCATGAGCGCCGAACCGGACTTCGCCGGCAACGGAAACCGCTTTCCCGGTCTCTTTGTCCAAGATGGTCAGGATACGCAAAGTATTGACGGACTTGTCATAAATACGGTCCATCACCGGATGCTGGACGACACAGGTCTGGACCAGATAAACGCCCTGGGACAGCCTGTCACAAACGGAATCACGATCGGTTTCAACGGTCGTATCCAGCCGGAAAACTCCACCACCACACTGGCCATCCAGCGGTTTGCAGAAGAAGTTACCACCCCGCTCGAAGAGCATGTTGGTTACGGTTTTCGCCTCTTCGGGAGTCCGGACACAGGCCACGGTATGCGGTGTCTCAAAACCCCATTCCGTAAGAAGCGTAGCGAACAACTCCTTGTCCCGGAGGATGCAGGTATAATCGTGATCCGTCAGGACAGTGTTCAGCATGGCGCATTTCCAAAGGAACCAACTGTCGTCCAGATAGTCATCTTTGTCACGGAATCCCTTGATGTCCAGTCCATACGGGAAATAGTATCGCTCGATGTTTCCGTATTTCCAGATATGCCCCAGCTGGTCCGCGGCCATCCGGAACTTGCTCTTCTGGGGCATGTCGGGATAATAGGATTCCGAACGCAGGAAACCGGATGTGAACAGTTTGACCGGAAGGGTGAACCGCCGTTTCATCAAAGATGCCCAGCGTCCCAACTTGATGAGAGGATAATACTTGGCGTTCATCTTATCCTTTGTACTCGAATTCAGAAACGCAATAATCCTCCTTCCCGGAAGGAAGCACGGGAATCTCGTCCACGAAGGATAGAGACACTTCCGAGCCCACGAAATGATTCCTGTAGTTAGTGACGATAAAGTCATACATGGCCGGATTTTCATCCGCCTTGTCCTTCATTTTCAGCAGCACCTGGATATCCCCCGCCTTATCTTGCCGGATCTGGAACTTGTCAATCTTGTTGTACAGAACCTGGCTCTCCAGTTTGTGATAATCCAAATCCGGATACATCATTATCGGCAGCATCGTCGGAGAGATAGGAACTCCCTGCTTGTTATAGACCAGCCTGCCGGCACGGCCCATGATTTCCCCGAAACGGCGCGACTGTCGGCCACAAGCACAGGCTCCGGGTTTGATATATGCCATATCTCCTACATGATAACGCAGGAACGGGAAGGCATAGTTCTCGAGGTCGGTCGTCGTCACATAGCCTACTTGGCCGTCCGGGAGAACATTCCCCGCCTTGTCGGTTATCTCAATGACGCAAAGGCTTTCCTCAATATGCAGCCCATCCCGTTCGGGACACTCATGGGAAAGAATACCACCATCCCCTGCCCCGTATTCATCATAAACGGGAGCCCGGAACACTTTTTCAAGTTTTCTCCGATACTCGGGAACAAGAACCTCCCCCGTCGTCAAAACCACGGTGATTGGGCACACGGGAAGCCCCATCTTTTCGATATACCGAGCAAAGATATACAGGGAAGATCCGTATCCGCGGATGGCCTTGGGCCTGAGTCTCATCAGGGACTCGTAGTGTTTCTGCATCCCTTCGTCGGTCACATCGGCGCTGCTGTGCTTGAAGTTCCGCATGATGACCTCGTCATAGACGTTCTTGTACGAGAACTTCTTCTTTTTCTTGACAATGGAATTACCGCCCAGGGAGAAGATCTTGTCTCCCAGATGCAGTCCGTACCACTCCCAGGCCCGCAGGGTGGCCGCTTTCTGGCCGCTCCATTCTTTCGCATCCTTGCAGAATTGGAGGGGTGTACCGGTGCTGCCGCCCGTGGATGACTTGATGAGCCGCGATTTCGGCAAGTTCTTCGGAATCAGATCATCGTAGTTATCCCGAATGATCTGCTTGGTCAGGATGGGCAATTCTACCAAATCCGCCGGGGATTGGATATCCTCCGGCTTGAGGCCCAGGCGGTCGAACAGTTTCGTATAATACGGAACGTTCTCGTAGCAATGATGGACCAGTTTCCGGAGTTTCCGATCCTGCAGGTCTTTCATCTCGTCCCGCGAAAAATGGTCGTACCGGCGGAACTCCACTAGCCGCGAACGGACGGAACTGCCATAGAGCAGGTCTCCGATCGGTAGCAGAATATTACGGTCTATGAAATTATAAATTCCCATGTTCAACCTTTGTAAAGCGCAAACAGTTTCTCCCGGCAGGTCTCCCACTTGTAATCTTCCAGACTCTGACGGGCATTGGCAATCATCCGGCGGGTTGCATCCGGATCCTCCACGGCCACCAGCATCTTTTCCGCCATCTGGCGGTCATTATCATTTTCGAAAAGCAATCCGTTCCGGCCATCCTCGATCATATAAGGGACACCTCCCACGTTGCTGGAAATGACCAGCAGGCCAGCCCTGAATCCTTCCAGGACCGAAACCGGCATATTGTCGAACCGGGGAGACGACACCATGATATCCGCCTCGTCCAGATAGCGGGATATCTCCGTATTCGGGACCTGGCCGACAAAGGTAACATTGGGGATGTGATGCTCGACCACAAACTGCTCGAGTTCCGCCTTTAAAGGCCCGCCTCCAAGCAGCGTCAATCTCGCATCAGGATACTTCTTCTGAACGCTATCGAAAGCCTTCAGCGTACACTTGATATTGTAAGTATCAGTCAACGAACGGATTCCGATGAACCGGGGGCGGATTTCGGTCCTTGCCCGGAAAGTGGAGCCATCAGCCACTAGAATGTTGGGAATCACCGTGTATGGAATCCCATACCGGTCAAATACCCGCCCGATGAAACCGGAAAGGACAATATTCGCCGAGGTCCGAGTCAGATAACGCTTGACAAACCGCTCCTTTTTGCGGAAGAATCCTTCCGCACCTCCACCGTGGAAGGTGAGAACAATCCGCTTCTTGAGGAGACGTCCGATATTGATGCCCAGTATGGCAGGCAGGAATCCCCGGTCAGAGCATGCGTGAATATGGAACACGTCATATTCCCGTCCCTTGGATAAAAGCGCGAAGACCGCCTTAATACGTTTAACAACAGAGCCCTTCGTACTCAGGATATCACAAACATGTCCGTCCCCGCGCAACAAATCACGTTGCAACTTGACCTGGACGGCGATGCCCCCGATCCCTTCCTCATAATTGGCGATGAGCAGGATCTTCATCAGAACAGACCGCGGCTGCCGAGTTTGAAGTAGGCCCAGGCAATCTCCATGGCAACGACAACCAGACACCAGGGAGTGAGCAATTTGAAGGTTTTCTCTCTTAAAGTGGCCACACCATAAACCCAGATCAAAATCAGCCCCGGAAGGGATGGAAGCAGAAACCGCTCTGAATTACTGAAACCACTTAAGGACACAACTCCAAGATAAGAGATGACAAATGCTCCAATCATTGTGAAATCCCTCCATCTCTTTCTTCTAAAAGCCTCAAAGATGCCTATGATAGCAAAGAATCCCATGAAGTTTCGAATGTAATTACCCCCATGCTTCTCTTGCTGGCCATATTGTCCATCAACATTCACCATTGTCGAGAAAGGAAGGACGAAAGCCATTGGAGCCATAACCGTTCCGGTCGCATACTGTGCCCACTGATTTCCACGAAGCGTCTGCTCATACCTTTTCATGGACGCATTGTCCCCTCTCCCTTCCCAGTATGTCTCTATTTCGGCCATAATCGTTCCGCCACTCAGCACAAAGAGGCAAAGGACACCCCATCCTATGAGCGCAGCTCTTCTCCACCCCTTTTTCATTGTAGGTGCAGAAGAAAGAAGGACGGCCGTCGCAGCAGTAAAAACAGCCGCAGCACCCAGCACGGTTCTAAAGAGAAACAGACTTAAGGCCAATAGAGATGTGTAGAGGACATTCCAAATATGAATCTCTCGATTACGCAGAAGATAATCCAAACGCTCCAAGAAAGCCACTTCCAAAAAAATCATCTCAATCTCCTTCAAATGGTAGCCGCAGTAGATGACAAAATTGGGCATCAAGGCACACATGATACCTGCCATACGCCCAGCACCGTCACCAAATGTCCGGACACCAATGCGATAGACAAGCACGCACATCCAGGCATTCATGAGAGCCTTGAACAAACGGGGAACAATGACAACGGGACCGAATACTTTATAAAGCAGCGTGAGCCAGATAGGATAGCCGGCATCTGACGCAGGAACTCCCGGTGTACGGAAGAAATAATCGATGGTCGTTTTCCATGGAGATTCCGCAAGCCAGACCGCCGTTTCGTGGTAACCTACCGCGTCTCCTATTTCATACCCAAAAGGCGTTCCTGTATTGCCAATATAGTAATAATATGAACCAATTACCCATACTACGCGCAATAAGAAAGCGATAAGGAACAAGGCGCCAATATAACGTTTGTCGGAAATACTGAGCCAGTTCTGCGTACAAGAATTTGTGAGGAGAAAAAAAGCAGACACCCAAAGAACGCCAAGCACCATAAAAACAAGCGGCATGGCATAATTGGCATAATACAGGCCTACAAGGACAAGAGAGACCAGATAAGCAATGATGGCCCGATAGGATATTTGCTTAGGAAAATATGGTATCATATGGATTATCCAAGGATTTTACGTTTCATTTGAATCAGTTTTGTCCGCATGGACGGGCTGAAATACCTGAGTATCCTGCTTTTCCAACTCCTAGAAGCCCAAGATGACGCCTGAACCAAGGACTCGCAGTATGTGTTTTCCGTCTTTTTGTATTCACCCGTGGTAAGACGAGGGCAGAAATAATCAACTGGGAAAATATGTAAATCAAGATATTCCTGTTCCTTACCGTCTGGTTTGAAACCTCTGGTTTTCATCTGCTCTGTGATGAACTTGACGTTCGTTGTCAGATCCTCCTTCCCATTCAATAAAAAATGGCGCCCTTTATACAAGTCCAACTGCTCTGTTACCCAAGCTCCACCGGGCTCGCTTCCCAGGACGCCCATCATTACCGGATTGTACTTGCTCCCTTCAAATCCCGCAAAGGCTCTATAACTCAACAAATCATCAAATGGTTTCAGAACCATGAAGTCGACATCAAAATATAATCCCCCTTCCTCACTTAATGCCTGAAGACGGGCCACATCGCTCACAAAAGCATACTTCCCACATTCATAAGCTTCTTTGGCATATGGCCAGTTGTCAATACTGAAATTCTCCTCGTTCCAAAGCCTATAGATATAGTCTGGCATGAATCTATGCCAGGACTCGATACATCTTAACGCCGATTCCGGCATCGGCCCTTTTCCGAACCAACAATAATGAATAATCTTCGGAATCATTAACTGTTCCTAAAATGATAAATATGACACATAATCTCCGGAGATAGATTCGCCACTCGAATTCTTCTCCTGGCAGCGGGAGTCGCATGGAAAGAAGATAAAGGAAACACCTTCATCTTTTTCAGGTCCCTGATATACTTCTTACGGTCCGGATAAAAGTATCTTCCAACTTCAAGAAGAATCGATAAAACAGTCTGGGCAACCATCCCGTCAAACCACTGGCTACCGGAATAATCGCATCCCAACTGGCGCAGGAAGCGGACTAAAAACAGTTTGTCATCCAGCGCCTTTCTTTTGCGGGCCAAGTCCACATTTCTGGTAATGGAATTATGGCGATACAGGTAATTATACACCATTGTCGGCAAAGACGCCACGCGTTCGGCCTGAAGCAGAATCCTCGGTGTCCACTCGACGTCCTCGAAATAAATCCCTTCCCTGAAACCGTTTCCCGCACGCTGAAGAAGGGAGGTCCGGGTAACGAACTGGACGGCATAGCATGCGTATCCAAGCCTTTCATTCAAGAAAGTCAACCCATCGCAGATATCTTCAGAGTAATCCACATAAGGCTTGGAATACTTGTTCGGTTCAAAAACCTTCCCCGCTTCATTGACATTTTGATAGTTGATTCGAAGAATATCCAGATTCAGAAGTATCACCCTTCTTGTGATGGCTCCCAAGACATTGGTATTCAAGTAATCATCCGCATCCACAAATTGGACATACTGTCCCCTGGCCATGTTTATCCCCGTGTTCCTCGCCCTGCTCAAACCGCCGTTCCGCTGATGAATGACTCGGATGTTCTTATGAGCACCTGCCCATTCATCGCAAATCTTTCCACTGCAATCAGTCGATCCGTCATCAACCAATATGATTTCATAATCATCGGGCGAAAGATCCTGGTCCAACAAACTGCCGACACATTTATTCAAATATGCCTCAACATTGAAAACAGGAACTATGATGGAAAGCAACATCTATTTTTCAAGTTTGAAAAGGGCCCTTTCAAGTAAACGGACAATCTGATAAGCCCAAGGATGCCGACGAATCCGTTTCATTTTACGAATCTCCGGAGCCCATTCCCGATAATCTGCCAGGATGGCAGGGCTCAGATACTCTGCCAAAACCTTCTGACGCTCCCTTTGAGTTAACGGCCGATTCGTCTCACTGATACCATTCATATCAAACAAAGAGACATCCAGGTCCAAATATGCCGGCTTCTCGCCCCCGAAGATGATAGCTTGCAGAAACCATTTCCAATCAGAGACCACCTTCAGGGACTCATCATAAAAGCCATACTTTTCAAACAACTCTTTACGAATATACGCAGATGAATGGTTTAAAGAGCCGTTGTAAAAATCCAGGAATGATATCTCCTCACCAGCGATACCTTTATCACGACGAATACTCCCTCCCGGCATGTCTTTTAGCATATTCCCATAGAGGATAGGAGGGTATTCCTTCTGTTCCAAAGCACTGCACACTTTTTCCAATACGTTATCTGCCACAAGGCTGTCTCCACTATTCAGGAATTCCAAATAACTTCCGGAAGCTATTCTGATTCCTTTGTTCATCGCATTGTAAATACCTTTGTCCGGCTCGGAAATCCATCTCAGACGATCACCAAAGTCTCCGGCAAACCGTTGTATGACTTCGACGCTATTATCTGTGCTGGCTCCATCCACAACGACATACTCAAAGTCTGTCCCCGACTGAGACAATACGCTTTTCATCGTCTTCTCAAGGCCGGACGCGTTATTGCGATTGATTGTAATAATGGAAAGGATCATCCTATCAGACTCCTATACAGAGCGGCATACTGCTCTCCAATCTTTTTCGAAGTATAATTAGCAAGTACCTTCTGCCGCGCTTTCACTGACATAATGCCGCTTTCATTGTTTGACAAACACCAAAGAATACCCTGGGCCATACTCTCACTATCCTTAGGTTTGGCAAGATAGCCGTTTTCTTTATGGTCAATCAAATCGTTATTTCCGCCAATATTGAAAGCAACAACCGGAGTCCCGCACGAGAGACTCTCCATAATGGTGCAACTCAAATTCTCACTCAGCGAGGGAACCACCGTAATGGATGCGGCCTTATAGAGAGAAGCCACTTTCCGATTGTCATGGATTACTCCCATATTGATCACTTTCATTCCGGCAATTTGATTATTTAGTGAATCATCGGTTCCAAACACGATCAACTCCACGCCCTGATTCCAAGAACCGGACACTCGTTCCAGGGCTTCAACAAGGAAACGGAATCCCTTATTATCATCCCTAAGCGCATTCATTGCACCGAAGAGGAGATAATGCTTCCGGGAGTCCAATCCCAAGTCTGCGTAAAGAGACGATCTCTCTCCCGGGCAAAACAAATCCGAGTCAATGGCATTAGGAATGACCCGGATATCCAAGCCTTTAAAGAGAGAACTTTTCCTCGCACACTCTGCAAGCCAGCGGCTGGGTGCAACAATATGCAGTTCCAGATCTTTGTATAAATTCTTTTTTCTTCTCCATACCCTATTGCTCAAGTCTGAAGCGCTATTCGATTGGAGAGCCGGACAACAACCACATGCGGCCTCATATCCTTTGCAATCAAATGGGAGATGGCAAATCCCGCAGAACGGCCAGCTGTCATGCAATGTCCAAACAATCGGCTTATCCTTTGGTAAGGAGCCAAGAGGCAGGAAGCGCTGATTAATCCAATGCAAGTGAAGAACATCATACTCCATTTTCTTTAGAGCGCCGCTCATACTTGTTGAACGCAAGTCGGACATATAATACCTCGACCTCGCCGGATACTTCCCCCAAACATAGTGCTGCCATTTATTCTTTACCTTGTCGAGGGCCCATGTTAATGCCCTGTAAAAAGGATTCTTGAAAACAAAGCTATCCAAAGAAACGACATTTTTGTCATTTGTTCCCTTATTTTTGACAAGCATCCGGCTTTCGATGCCCGTTTCTGTCACCGCCTGATGAATCCGGTAAGCTGCACGAGCCGCACCTCCAACGGTATCGGAGGTTGATATAACCAGGACTCTGACAGCCTTACCCACCATATTCAATTATCGAATCGGCTATTATTTGATGCAAGACAAATCAACTAGATGGGAGAGACAATCATGATCCTTCAAAAAAGCTTTGGTCTTACCACCATTCGTATAATCGACAACGCGATAATTAACGCCAAGACTATGTGCAAAAAGCATAGAATGAAATCTCATACACAAAACCATTTCCGCTGATTTCATTCTCTCTATCGTGTTATCAACCGTAGAGAGAGAATTGTCAACCTCCATGGTAAAGCCCTCCTCTGTGCCCGAGAAATACTTGGCCTTGAAATATCTCGCATACTCCCGGTCATCATTCCCAACCCAAAAGTTGTGCATGCTATACAAAACAACCCTTGTCAGTTTTTCTTGTCTGACAAGCGACCTGATGTATATGGCAAGCCGGTCTTCCCATTCTTCTTTTCCATCAAGGAACTCCTTGGGAACCTTCCTAAAAAAACAAGCCAACGTCTTTCCATCGGATACCCGCAAAACCAATCCGGCTCTTTCTTTTATAAAACCAACGGCCGGGTCTTCAACCTGCTCAACCTCTTTTTCCGGAAACCTCGCCTTGAATAATCGGACGGAATCACTGTCTCGAAGAGTCACCGTATCAGATAACGCAAGGATTCTATATATCTCATCAGCATAATAGCGAGACTTCATCGGACCGATTCCACATCCGTAAATCACGTTTTCATGATGATATTCATGCGATATCTGGAATGATATCAAAGGATACTTCAAGTCATAAAGGTCCATCAAAGGCCCGCCGCCCATCACTACTTTTTCGGCAAACTTAGAATACCTTATCAAATCCAATGATTCGGATTTGATAATTACGGCATCCAAGTCAAGCTCCTGTAATGTTCGCCGCGTAATAAAAGGATAAATGCTTGCAATTACAACATTAAACCCTTGACGCGCATAGTTATTTATAACAGTTCCCAGTATCGCCTTATCCCCTACCGTTTCGGTGCCATACCACCCTACTATGAGAATATACCGCTGCAGATTGGGCCTCGTGAGAAATCTAGAAAGCAACAAACAGCCATTGAGTTTATCTGGAGAAATAATGCGCCGGATCACCTTGTTTTTTAGCGTTATCCATTCCTCCTTCGAATTCTTTTGATAATGATAGTGAAAACAGCTGTTACAAAATTGCTTTACATACTTCTTGTTGCTGAACCAAGTTTTGAAAAAGGTGCTTGTAATGGTATCGTCTTTCGCATTGCCTACAATCTTTCCCTTTACTGCACAGTGTCCGACTTCAAGCGTCGGACTAAGCACAATCCCTTCTTTGTGATAGGGACAGCCAATGGGCCTTTCCCGTCCGGACAGAATTTCAAAATCTTTCCAATATGAACGTCGATATAAAGAGGAGATGTGCGGATCGTTCATCAACTTATGAAAAAACAGAAGCAATTCGTATTTTTCATCTTCCGAAAAAGATTGAATTGCATCACAATCCTGATTATTCAGTCGATCAATGAACTCAGCAATCGCGAAATATATACTCCACTTATTCTGGCGGGCCAATTCAAAGGCCTCATAGATTGAGGAGATGTTGTTCTTTGTAATAGTATACCCAAGAGAAAAAGGAATGGATTCTTTAGTGACAAAATCTATTACCGACAATAAGGAAGTGTAATTTCCCTTGACACCACGATTCTTATCATGATATGGTCCGATGCCGTCCATAGACAAAACCAGTCCGAATTGAATCCGAGCTGATTGGCATCTTTCAAACAGAAACTGAATGATTCTCTCGGAACACGCCGGACTGACACAATTCGTAATAATACTCAATGACTTTAATCTCGGCAGAGTTTCTATGAGCGTGTCAACAATCTCAGGAAAATCCTTTCTCAAGGAAGGCTCTCCTCCTGTCAGCCCCACATGTTCAACTTTTTTGAATAACCTTTTTGACAGGACGGACCGAAGTTCTTCTGTTGAAAACTCAATTGTTCTTTCATGCCTCCAGATATTGCACATCGAGCAACGAGAGTTGCAACGATACGTTATATCGAAATTGATAGTGTTCGGATACGAAGGGAAAAACCTCAGTCTTTCCCTTAACCAGAATCTGACAATCCGATAAACCTGTTTAAGCGCACTGACCATCTACCTGCAGAACAAATACTCAAGAATCTTCAATCTGATTTTGATGAAAACACTCTTTTTCAGTCTATAGTTATTTCTGAAAAAGTACAGATAATTAAACTGCCCATCAACAGATTCACGGTGAGGATCCTTTATCTTTTCCATCGAAAACAGAGGAAGATTTGCAAACCTGTGACTTCCGTCTGAAGAATGTGTTGCACCGCGTGTAAAACCGATGTTAGTTACCAGATTCTTCGCTGCAACAATCGTCTTCGAACCAAGGAGATATCTGGAATACGCCCATTGATAATCCCACATATGCCTTTGTGGTGCATTCGAGAGTTTATCATACAAGTCAGAATAATAATCATAATATTCCTTCCTGCCAAAGAAAAGACGTAACTTCAGTTTATTGTCATCATCCCGCCAAGATGCAATAGAATAGTCGAACGATTTCCAATACTTCGCCCATCCAGCCCAACACCCCATAGGGGAAGCTCCGTTTGTGGCAAAAAAGTATGAAGCACAATAAGATTTCCACTTTTTGAACACGTTCGTTGCTGTAATCATCGTTACAGAATCATCCTGATCATATTTATCAAGAAGATACTGATAAAAAAAGAACATCGTCGAATCAGGAAGACAGTCATCTTCCATAATGATTCCCCTCCTGACAAGGCTGAAAAACCAAGAGATAGCCTTAGCCGGTCCGGGACCACAGCCCAGATTTGATTCCGAATAAAAAGTATGCAAAGATGTCTCGGTGCCACACGTCAACTCCGAAATAACGCGTCGGACCTCGTCGCAAGCCTCTGTATCTTCACTGTTGCCAGGACGGCATCCGTCCTGAAAAACAAACAGTTCGGCCGGTTGCTGTTCCATTATTGCACCTAAGACTTTTCTCGTGTGCTCTGCCCGATTGAATGTAATGAGAAGTATAGGGATGCTATACATGACGTCTCCTTATTACTCCTTTGTTGAAAAAGGAAACATAATCAAATCTATCAAGATATCGTCGAAGGCCAAACTTAGGATAAGATAGTATTTTTCCGTTGAAATAACCCTTGTCATAAAAGCCTTCTTTGACAGGGAAGGAACAGCGAATGCCCGGATGGTAACCTTCCGTAAGAATCACCTTATTGGGGAACTCCAACTCATCAAACTGATGTAGAATGGATTCATCGCATTTTTGCGCTTCCATAAGTATAAAGAGATTCTCCATATTCACCCTCGATGCTCTCTCCTCCCACTTATTCTTTGCTTCAAGAAAGGAATCATAATGCATGAAATAGAGGAGGACATCTCCGTATTCCCCTTTCAATACACCTACCGGATAACCCTTGTCCGACTTCACCTCTTCGACAGGAATGGACAAGTAGTAAACAAGATGTTGACAAAAGAGGATGAACCCGTCATTCGTAAAAGAAAGATTGACTGTTGGCGAAAGAAACCTCAAATGCATATCGTGAGAAATGATTCCGCCGATACAGTTGTTCGTAACAAGGGAAAATGACCTGTTCCTTAATCTATTTCTATTTCGATAACGTACAATACGTCGCAGATATCGGAGAATCTGTTCCATTCAAAACTACTTACTCCTGGAATTCTTTAGCAACTGAAGAATTCTTAATCCTGAGTTCCAGAAAAGGAATGGCAAAGACCCAGTCAACAACCAACTGGTTGTACGGTTCATATATGTTACTAAACTATGAATCTCGTCTTTTCGTGATTGAACGAAACCATAATACTTTTTCCGTTCGACTCGATCTGCTTTTGATAAAGAAAACTGCGTATCATTCACACACCATTTGATCGCCCTTTCCAAATCTTTGCGAATGATTATGGATTGAATCCCCCTCCTAATCTGGTTCACCTCATACGGGAACAAGACGGTCCGTGAAAAAATCTTATCCGCCTCATTGCGACCAAGTTTTCCTGTGGTTGATTCTGGCCTCTTATGAACGAAATAAACCACAGCGTCGACAGACTGGACCCTTGAAGCATGGAGCAACGCATCCCACGCAAAAACGACATCCTGGCTCGCCTTGATACAAGGGAAAAGAATACTGTTATCCAGAAGATATTGCCTGCGGTACAGAACGTTTACCATCATGCACAGCTCGGAGAGTCTACCTGGAAAAAAGCGTTCAACATAAGCTACCCCCCCTTGAATCTGAGTCGTTACAGGCCTGCTGACAGTCTCACTACAGCGTCCTTGTTCATCAAAAACTGTAAAACCAAACAGCAGGCAGTCTAAACTGTTCTTTTCGGCCAACTCAAATAGACGTCGGAGTGAATTGGGCTCAACCTCATCATCAGGATCGACGAACCAAAGATACTTTCCGGACGCATATTTAATCCCGGTATTACGAGCTCCTCCTGCCGTTTGATTAACCGAATGGTTGATCAATGTAATATTGGGATACCGGGATTGATAGGATCTGATTACCTCACTTGTGTTGTCCGGGGAGCAATCGTTTACGCAAATAATTTCGTATTCATTCTTAGGTATGTCCTGAGATATAAGGCTTTCGAGACATCTTGCGACATACTTTTCGACCTTATAGCACGGGAGTATAATGGATACCAGCATTTCCAAAATCGCCTAATGATTGTCAGACGACAGATACTGAGATATTCTATATCTCTCGAAAACAGACTGTATCTGTAAATCATTCCGACAATTATCCGGGTTTATATTCTCTTTTGCGAGAGACTTATATGACGATGAGGGCAACTCAAAATAGTAACCTTGCGGGTTTCGGGAAGGAACCCGAACAGTAGTTGTTCCGTTCATTCGAGCCATTGAGAAAAACCAAACATCGTCTGCGAAACGACAGATCTCCATAAACACAGACTCGTTATTAACCTCATTTGAAAGAGAATTGGGAGGATAAAGAACCCCTCCGACGCCTATTGGGAACAACAACTTTGATGATGTCGTCTCTTTATCGACCTTCCACTTCAAATAGCTATTTATTCTACCATCACTGTCAATGCTGATTTTACGCACTCTGCTTGCACATATGGCTTGAGGATTTTCCTGATGAACATTAAGAAAACGCTCAAGCATATCAAAATCATATATTACATCATCATCGATTGTAATAATAGTGGCAAGTGGATACTTACTCAATGCGGGAATTAGTTTCTTATATGAACGCAGGTCTTTACAATACTCAATCTGCAATCCCCTCTTTTGTTGTTTAAGCAGCATGAGAGGCAATGGTTTATCTTTAAACTCATCCTCAGCAAGCCACAATATAATCCGGTTTGGGAGCAATGATCCCTGCATGATGGATTCTATGGTCAGATAAACGTCATTGATCCTCGTCCCGAACGTGGTGAGCGATATGATCACTTCTTCCCCACAAAACAAAGAAGATGTTGTTCCGGGTTCAGTAGAAAGCATCGCTTTCTCGTGGAATCTATTAACAATCTGATCATACAAAACCTGCTTCTGGAGACGCTGAACCTCGGAAAGCGCTTCAGAAAGAGACCTTTGGGCCTTTCTGGTTTCAACATCATGCCATAACCGGTTCCGAAGATAATTCAGAATCCCCATGTTCAATTCGGATTACTATTCAAAACTCGCAGGAATAATGGCTTCATATCCTCGCCCCTCTCTCAAACGAAGACTCTGGTCATATAGCACATAAGGCATTACATGCAACTTTCTTATTAGATGCATAGCATCGCAAATATGCTTATCCGCCGTACTGTTCAGAGCGACTTTACAATGAAAATAATACATGTTCGGTCGAAGACTCAATGAAGGGACCTTCAACGAAATGCGACCGCTTTTCATTTTTGAAAAATCATGGCTCATTTCATCAGAAATCCACTCATTAGCCCTGTTGCCATACATGTCTTCAAAACCGCAAGACACAATCATCTTGGATGGATCGATATTCTCCGAATTGAATCCTAAGTATATTTCAATTTCGAGGAAACCGCCGACAAACAACTCATTGATTGAATTGCCGCTCTCGTCTTTAAAGACGACATTATTAATCCGAATAAGACCATTTCCTGATCGGTCACTTCGTGATGCGATGTCGGCATTGAAATCAACAGTGTTAATATCAAACGCCAGATACTGATTAACGACATCTGATATTTCACCAGTGTACTTTACCATACCGTTCTCCAGAAGGACTCCATTCCGACAAAGGGCTCTTATGCTTGCCATATTATGACTCACAAACAAAACAGTTCTTCCTTCTCCTCGACTTACATCCTGCATTTTTCCAATCGCTTTTTTCTGAAACTCGGCATCTCCGACAGCTAGCACTTCATCCACAACAAGGATTTCAGGCTCCAGATGAGCCGCTACGGCAAACCCCAGACGGACCGTCATTCCGGATGAATAACGTTTAACGGGAGTATCAATATAACGCTCGCAACCAGAGAAAGAAATGATTTCATCCAACTTCAACGAAATATCGTTCTTAGTCATTCCCATTATAGCGCCGTTCATATAGATGTTCTCGCGCCCCGTCATTTCTGAATGAAAGCCAGTCCCAACCTCCAGAAGAGCGCCAATACGTCCTTTTGCCCGAATCGTACCGACAGTTGGTCCGGTAACTTTCGATAAAAGTTTCAAAAGAGTACTCTTACCGGCACCGTTCTTACCGATAATTCCCACCACATCACCCTGCTCTACATTAAAACTGATATCTTTCAATGCCCACACGTATTCACTATTCCCAGCCACAGTACGATCATTGGTCTCGCCGATTCGAAGATAAGGATCATCTTTCTTCAAGACGGCTGTCTGCCACCAACGATCAAGGTCATGTGATAACGTTCTCGTGCTAACGAGGCCTAGGCGATATTGTTTTCCGACGTGATTGAATTCAATTGCTGTTGACATGTATAAACGGAAAAAATATAATTATATATAACAATTGGAGACTTATACCGTATCCATAAAGCTCTTCTGGACCTTGTTGAATACTACGATACCAGCACTCAGAAGAATAATCATAAAAACAAAACTATAGAGAAGCCAGCGCCACCCCACAAAATCACCACATCCCAGGAATCCATATTTGAAAGTTTCTATTACAGGAGTCACCGGATTGAGGCACATCAACTTATGAACGGGAATGCCAAAATAGGTCATACTCTTTGTCTGACTCAAAGGATACACAATCGGGGTAGCATACATCCAGAGTTGAACCAAGAAACCAAAAAGCACCTGCAAGTCCCGGTATTTGGTCGTCATAGAAGAAATAATGGTGCCGAAACCAAGAGCGAGACCGGCCAACATAAAGACAAGGAGAGGGAACAGGAGCGAATACCAAGTGAAGTGTGCGTCACAGGTAGGATCCACAATTGAGTATATGATATACACAATCACAAAGAAACCGAACTGAATCCCGAACCGCACCAGATTACTGATAACATTAGCTACTGGCATAATAAGGCGAGGGAAGTATACCTTGCCAAATATGCCAGCATTACTGACGAAAGTATTGGATGTGTTTGAAAGACACGAGGAAAAATAAGACCACATACACGTACCGGCCAAATAGAAAAGCGGTCTCGGCACGCCATCCGTAGGGATACCGGCGATGCCACCGAACACGATCATATACATAAGGACCGTAAGGGCTGGTTGAATCACGAACCACGCAGGGCCCAGTATGGTTTGCTTGTACTGGGTTATGATATTTCGTTTGACAAACAGGGAACAGAGGTCCCTATATGCCCATAACTCTTTGAAGTCAACAGAGAACAGATTATCTTTCGGCTTAATGACAATGTCCCATTTCTCTTCCTGCACGGAGTTCTTTTCTTCTGCCATACTCTTTAATGTGATCTTTTATGCTTGAACAAAATGTTGCCTACCGTGCCCCAGAAATACCGCCAGTCGGTGGCGAAGGGATGTTTGTGGTAGGCTTCAATATATCTCTTTTCCGATGCCTGGACCTCTTCGATGGTCTCAGGTGTTTTCTTATCGTAATAGAACGGGGGCAACAGTCCCGGCTTCACGCTGATGTGAAGTTCTTGCATTTTAGGAGTATACATCTTGAAATACTGCCGGCTGAGCGGACGGACGCCCACCAGTTTCATCTGCCCTTTGAAAATGTTTATGAACATGGGCAATTCATCAAACCAAGTGCTGCGGAGCTTGCGTCCCCAGTAATTCACGCGGTAATCGTGCGCAAACTTACCACCCTTCTGAAGACCTTCGTGCTCCAAAATGTAGGGTTGCAGATACTCCGAATAAGGAAACATCGTCCGGAACTTGTACACGCCGATCATCTTTCCATGATATCCCACACGGTTCAGCTTGACCAAGGCACCGTAAGTAGGGTCATCATCCCAAATCGGCTTGCGGAACTTTTGCCCAAGAATGAAATACTCTCCCCTGTGGAAACGCTCGTCCACGACCTCAAATCCGGCCCGATACATCCTGCCCAGCAGTTCCACGCGACTATAACTCCGGTTCTTTCCTTTTGTCACCCACATATAGAACCAGCGGGTCAGCTTCAGCCGCGCGCAGAAGCGATGCCAGAAATAATGCAATGCATATATGACTTTGCCAATGAAACCCGGATGCGATCGAAGAATGATCTGTTCCTTCAGCCCCGACGTCCGGGAATGGCACCAAAGGTATCCTCCATCCACCATCGTCTCGTTCGCCTTGTTAAGGAAGGTGTTCAAGTGACGGATACGGGTAAGGCCAAGTTTGTTGATGATGAGCCGAGGATGATGGCCCTTCAGGGTATCAAGGGCGTTTCCGTCATCGGTGTTAACGATGAACGTGCTTTCATCGAACTCCTCGTGATGCCCATCCAGCCAGGCCAGAATCTCGTCCAGGGCCATGCTCTTCGTAGCGTTGTGAATCCTTTCCAGATCCACGTTTCCCACCAACTCCTCTTCCAGCTTGGCACCGTTCTCCACACCCGGTTCGGAGTAGTTCTTTGGAATGTACTCCTCCTCGTGCTGAAGCTCGACCCAGGGTTTGCGCTTGAACAGGCTCATTTCAGGAAGTTACGGATCGCGGTGCAAACGGTATCGATCTGCTCGTCGGTCAAGTACGGGTGCAGGGGAAGGGAGAGGACGCGGGAGCAGAGGCTCGTAGCGACGGGGCAGAGATTCTTTCGTCGGCTTTCAGCCTCCTCAGAATGACAAGGTGCCACCCAGGCAGTCTCCTCAGAATGACATTCCTTTGTCATTCCGAGCGAAGCAAAGGAATCTGCAAACGCCGTCTGCAGATGCATCGGCTTCGGGTAGTAGACCATCGAGGGGATGCCTTGTGCCTTCAGAGCCGCCTGGAGGGCGTCGCGCTGGGCGCCGTCCTGGAGTTTGATGGTGTACTGGGCCCAGCTGGAACGGAATCCATCCGGAATGATCGGCGTCGCAACGATATCCTTCAAACGCGCCGTGTATTTCTCAGCCGCCGCATTGATATCATCCAACTCATACTCGGCAAACACCCTGAGCTTGACTTGCAGAACCGCCGCTTGGACCGTATCTAGCCGGGAATTCATTCCGATGCGTACATTATCGTACTTGAACTGCCCCTTCCCGTGCACGCGGTAAGAATCAATCAGCGCCGCCCATTCATCATTATCCGTGAAAACGGCACCGCCGTCGCCGTAGCAGCCGACGGGCTTCGCGGGGAAGAAGGAGGTGGTAGCGATGTCGCCGAAGGAACATGCGCGGAGAGATTCCCTCGCTGCGCTCGGAATAACAGAGCCTCCGAATCCCTGCGCCCCATCTTCCAGGACCAGGAGCCCATAGCGGTCGGCCACCATCCGGACAGCCTCATAATCGGCAGGGAGACCGAACAGATCTACCGCAACGACTACACGCGGACGGAGCTGACCTTCCGCGAGGACTTCCTTCACTGCTCGCTCGAGATCAGCCGAATCAATATTGAACGTCTCTTCGCAAACATCAACAAAAACCGGTGTAGCACCCTCGAGAGGAACAACCTCGGCAGAGGAGAAGAACGTAAAGTCCGGTACGAACACGGCATCTCCGGGGCCGATGCCCCAGGCTTTAAGCGCCAAAGTCAAGGCATCTGTTCCGTTCGCGCAGGTCAGGCAATGCTTGACACCGACATAGTCCGCCAACTGTTTTTCCAACTCCTTCACCTGCGGGCCCATGATGTAAGAACCGCTGGCGACTGTATCCAGAATAGCCCGGTCCATTTCCTCCCGGAGGACCTGATACTGTTTCTTAAGGTCTCTGAACTCCATTTGAAAAGATTTCTCGACTGCGCTCGAAATGACAAAAGGGTGTCCTAAATGGCAGTCTAAACTACGGCTTCGCCTTTGCTCGCCTGATATAAAAGCAAGCAACTACTTGATAATGAGATTCTTCGCTACGCTCAGAATAACATTATTCGGCCCTCTCGAGGTTCTCCCCGACCAGCGTGTACTTTCGGCCGCAGGTGCAGACCAGGCTGTCATCCAGCCGGCGGCCGCACTCGCAGACCCAACCGATCTGCCTGGCCGGAACACCGGCCATCAAGGCATAATCTTTAACGTCTTTCGTCACAACGGCACCGGCGGCGACCAGCGCGCTACGCCCTACCGTATGACCGCACACAACCGTGCAATTCGCGCCCAGCGATGCGCCCTCGCGCACGCGCGTACGCGCATAGACTCCGTGCACCGGGAAGTGCGCCCGCGGAGTATTTACATTCGTGAAAACACAGGACGGCCCACAGAAGACATTGTCCTCTATTTCGACGCCCTCATAGATGGAAACATTGTTCTGGATGCGGACACCATTCCCAATGTGGACATTGTTGCCCACATTCACGTTCTGGCCCAGGGAACAGTTCGCGCCGATGACAGCTCCACGCTGGATATGACAGAAATGCCAAACCCTCGTTCCTGCGCCGATGCTTACGCCATCGTCGACATAAGAGCTTTCATGAACGAAAAAGTCAGGCATCCGTCACTGGTTTATTTAACATAGCCGGGGCACTCATAGCCCCGGCTACGTCAAAAAACTATTTCAAGCGCGTCAAGCGATTACTCGCCTTCCTTGATGGAAGTGATCATGACGCAGCGGCTGAGTTCCTTCATGTTGTAGAACATGTAGTCGACACCGCCCTTGTAGTCCTTGATCAGCTGATTCGGATCCACACCGAACTCCTTGACGAGGGCATCGTACACAGCGTTAGCACGATTCTCGGAGAGCATGAGGTTGTGGGCCGGGGTAGCCGTCTGCTTGTCAGCATAACCGCAAACCAGGTACTTGGTTTTCGGGGTGCTCTTGATCAGGTCGGCAACAGCGTTGATATTAACGAGCTCCTTCTTGGAGATGTCCCAACGGTCGACGATGAAGTTGATGTGGAACCAGACCTCCGGAACCTCAGCCGTAATGATGGGCTTGTCGATATACACAGTATCCTTGACAATCTTCGTGATCATCTCCTTGTCATAGTGGTACACGCTGATACGATCAGCCAGACGCCACTTGCTGTACTCCTTGCCGATGTTGTAGGTCAGGCCGAGGGTAGCACCGAACATGCCATCCATCTTATGGTTTGCCAGCCAATGCTTCTTATCAGGCTCGTCGAGATAAGATTCACCGTCGAAAGCATCACCGATGAGAGCACCACGGATGTTAAGCAAAAGGCGAAGCTGCTCAGTAAGACGGAAAGTGTTCATGAGGCCAGCGTTGAAAGTAACATCATGGATATTACCGGAATCGCAGAAACCAAAAATAACACCACCACCAGCATAAGCGTCGATGTCAAAGAAACGATCCGGCTTGTAACCACCGAAGACGTTCATCAGGTCAGCATGAGCCAGGGCAAAGACATTAAAGTAACTACCACCCTGAACAGCAAGATTCTGGGAGTCATACTTGTGATCAGCCTTGGTGTAATACTCAACCTTATTAGGGCGGAAGTTCGAAGAAGCGTATCTCTTGTTAGTGCCGCTTCCAGGAGTGGACTGGTACAACCCCTTGAACGGAGCAAAATTAGCACCAAGACCGACACCAAAACTCGGAGAAGCCCACTTGGTCAAATAAAGGTCAATGGCAGGGAAAGCGAACATCTCAGGGACCTTCTTGGCAACCTTCCAGTCGTTGTCACCATAATACATCTGGGTACCCAGACCGGCGCTGAGCTGCCAGTTGTGCCAGAAACCGTTGGTAAACACGGAGTTCTTCTCCATGACGGTGGTCGTGGTCACATAACCGGTTTCGGTCGGCGTGTTCTCCACGATGGTGATGGTGTTCTCATCTTCGCTCCGCTCGACAGTAACCTGAGCAAAGACACTGGCCGGCACGAAAAAGGCGGCCGCAGCAATCAGAAGAAATAATCTTTTCATATGAATAAATTTGTTCAATCGATTAGAAAGACTCAACCTTGGAGCTCTTGTAATGCTCGACCTTAGCATCGGATTCTGAGCTTTGGAAGTGGTTGATCATGATGGCTTCAGCATGCTTGACTGCATCGGCCTCCTCTGTATTGTGGAATCTGAAAGGATTTACTTCCACTGAGGAAGTCGTATATGTGCCATCATCACCCACCTGATTGTTGTCACCTGTCATGGTATAGGCCCAGCCCCAGTCGTCTTCCAGGACCAAGTACACCCAGTAGGGATCGAGCGCAAGAATGTCCTTTATAACCTCTGCACCGTTTTCGCCCTTATTGGTCAGAATAACCTTCTTGAATCCTTCCCATCCCATTCCTTCGTAATAGTCTGACATGTCCGGCTGCTCAGCAGAGCCGCTGTATGCATGTGTATCCGGAATAGGCTTGCCGATGATGTTGTATTCGAGGTTGGCAACTTTGTCCTTGAGGGTTGCGCCATTAGGATTATAGCCCTTGGGACGTATTCTCATGAGTTCGAAAGTGGCGCTCTCTCCGCTCCTCAGACCTGTCTTTCTGATCTTGATGTTGACAGAGAGGGTTGTATGCGGCTGCTCGTAACTATTGACGCAAGAATATGACCCGTCTTCGTTCTTAACATAGACGCCAGAGTTACCCGTATTGGTGAGGGATTCTCCACCGGTTGACTCCGGGTCGGCTTTAACTTTGAAAATGATGATGAGTTTCTTGCCGGCCCAGGTCCAATTGCCGTTATTATAACGCGGCCCCACCCAGTTTCCGTCGCCGGCACCTTCGCTAGTATCATCTTTACTGTAATCGAAGCCCTCAATGAAGAGAGCCTTGTTCTTCACTTCGTCAGCATTGTCTGTAGGATTGCCGTCTGCATCGACATTAACGATGTTCTTGGTCACCTGGGTAGTAATCTCCACCGGTGTTCCCCAGCTTTCCGGATCTTCATCATCAGCGCCGCTAGCTGAACCCGATGCGGTGGATGTGTAGACGTGGACATCAGCTGCCGTAGTCGTGCTCGGGAGAACAAAGCTGTTAGTAACGACATCCCTTACCTGAGTCGATGTTCCGACTGTCGCCTCGGCCTGGCCGATACCCTGGGCGATGGAAACGAAGATGGCAGAAAGATCCGCATTTGTTGAAGAAGCGTCCTGATAATATCCCAAAGTATAATCTCCTCCCGTTCCCGGAGTGTTAATGCCAGTCGCATTCGGATAGTTGGAGGAGACATAGTTCATGTACCGCCATATGGCAGTTCCGCTCGAAGGAGGATTGTTTCCGGCGGTTGGAGACTCGTCGAAGACACCAATGGTATAAACGATGGCCCCTCTGGTATTCTTGGTCGTATTGGCGCTAGAAATTGCAGCATAATCATCAGTAGGCGCTCCATCGGTGAACATGATGACAACCTTGGTGTGCCCGGTCATTGCACTCTGCAGTTCAGTGTTGGCCAAGTCCATGCCTGCACCAGCCTGGGTAGAACCTCTAGGGATGAAGCCATTCACCGAAGCCTTCATGGTTTCCACGTTTCCTTCTACCGGCAAGAAATGATTAACAACTTGAGTATAGTTATAAGTATTTCCACCAGTGTTGTAAGAAGCATTTCCAACGGCAGTATTGGTATTAGAGGCAAACTTAATTATACTGATTCTGTTGCCCAATCTTTCGGAGTGGCTACTTCCATTCTTCGTATCATTTGCTTCTATCTCATCAATAAATGCTCCAATTGCATCTTTGAGTGCATGCATACGGCTCTTGCCAACCCGGACACTCCTATTTACAATGGTGCCGGTCGTAGTTGTCGAATAAGAGGCCGCTGTCCGCCTCTGTGTCGTGCCACTACTTGTTAAGTATACTCTACTTGTGATATCAGGAGAAACATACAAATAGTAGCGGTTGTTCTCATAAGAAGCAAAAATCTGCTCCCAATAACCATTATATTGGATAAAATAATCCTGAGTTCCATTAGCTACCGTGTCATAAGAAAGAGCAACAGTCTGAGTGGTATATGAACCCATCGGCCAGGCCATAGATCCAGACACATCCAGCACGAGAACCACATCCACAGGGGTATCGGTTACAGTTACCGATGTCGAACCTGTAGCGAAGGTCTCCAGCCTGATGGTATAGTATCCGTCGGTGTCCGGGCCGGTGACCTGCTTGGAAGTGCCTACGCCATTGTCGATGTTGTATTGCTGCGCACCGACATTCAATGCAGTCGCCAAAAGGGTGGTCAGGACAGCAACATATTTGAATAAAATACGTTTCATATTGTGTTCAATTTATCTATTGACGATTCTATTTTGCTTTTATCTCAGTTCCGGTCGCAGCCGACCATGCCTCCCAACAGGTCGCATAATTTCCCGTTCCGTCCGGTTTCTTGGCACCGATGGCCTGAACGGCGCACTCGAATACAAGATGGACGCCTTGGGCTTCCTGACGTGTACCTCCGACGGGAATCCAGATTGTCGGAATCCAAGTAGGATCCAAATCATAAGATTTGAACAGGGTGGACGTCGAGGACAGTTTCTCGCCAGCCCCGATGACATAGGGCCAATAGTAGTAGCTGCCGGTACCGCGGATCCATTCGTTTCCGTTTGCAGGAACGCCCATCTTGAAAGTATCATCGAATCCATTTCCGAACGGAGTGGACCTGAAGAACCAGTTATCGACCATGGTGTCATCGTTGATATCCGAAGTCTTATATCCTACCATGATGCTGGGTTCATCCTCCGCCGGATCCTGGTCAGGAAGCCAACCGTACCAGTTGCCCATCAGCATGACGCGTACGTACTCGTCCACGTTGCCAGTGTTGGTAACTTCAAGGTTGCTCTTCTGCAGGTTGCTCATCTGATCGAAAATATCCACATCCACGTCCTTCGGATCCAGGGTATAGGTGCGCAACTGACCGGCTTTCCACTGCACATTCCCCAGCTTTTCGCCCAACTTGATGGTATGGGTAATCTCCGTTCCTTGTTGAGTATTTGCAGTCTTGACACGGAAAGTAACCTTCAATTCAACGTTCTCGGTAATAGTCTGAGGGATGAGCCAGAAAGTTAAGGAACCATCTTCATCGTTAAGATTCTTGTCCGCTGCGGCCTTGTACCAGGAATCTCCGAATTGGTTGTTCTCCGGGTTCTCCGTATCTTTTTCGTAGGTAATCGTATTATCTTTATTGGCCGTAGCGCTCCAGGGGGTATTCTCGTAATCCAGGGAGAAAGAACCCAATAACGCTTCCAGACCATCCCAAGTTACGGTATTCGTTGAAGGATCGAACGTTCCTTCGCCCTTGTCGTTCAATCCGGTAAGGACGACCTTAGTGATAATCGTCTTGGTTTGCCCTTGGTTGGAACTGCCAGAGCGGAACTTTACGCCAGTGAGCGCGTGATACATCAAGACAGGAGCGCCGTTCGGGAGATAACCTTTATGGTCATTCTTACTGATACTAGTATGGGCAAACAGAATATCTTGCTGGTCGGAGCCCTTCGCAGGAGACCTGTAGTTGAAGGCAATCTTCTGGTTTGCATAACTGAGGTTGGTGACGTTGGTGGCATTTGCCGGCATGTGCAGGAAGAAATTGACCTTAGTCTCATTGTCCGGCCAAGGGTCAGCAGAATAATTATGGCGATAGCGCCAGCCATCCTCATTATTGGGATCATTGGGAGTCCCTTCATGCGCATATTGGTCCATTACCTCGAAGGTCGCATTTCCACCGAAGTTCCCGGCATCGGCATAGACACCCATGGTCGTGTACAGATTACCGACATTGACCGTATACGCAGGAGCACCCTTGGTAGCGGGAGAAGGGTTCAGTTCCATAATCTCCTCTTTCAAGAAATAGGAGTTACCCGCATCATCGGTGCCGAGTGGCAGCGTAACGCCCTTCCGGACTTCCACGCCGAGTTCAGCAGCCCTGGTCGATGTTTCCCCGTTAATGGTAAATGCAACACCGTTCTCACCGATCGGCGAGAGCTCCTCGAAAGGCTTCTCCCGTTCGCAGGAGATCAGCGATACAGTCCCAAGGACTGTCATTGCAATGTAAATCTTTTTCATAACGCTCTGTCTTTCAAGGTTAAGATTCAAAGTAGAACAGTTCCTCAGCTCCTTCTCCCGTTCCGAGAGGATCATTCGGATCATTCATGTTTTCCAACTCGTTCACCTGAACATTAAAGCGAACGGTTCCGCAGAAATTGTTCTCAAGCGCCATGTGCGTCACAAATGCACACGGGGCTTGATACTTCAGTGATTTTTTGTTACGACGAAACATAGATCGATTATGTTAATTTGTTTATATTCTTTCGGTTAAGTTTCTGTCTTCCTTACCGCACAAACTGCGGCGTATTAGTTTCTCAATGTCTTAATTAGTTTCTATTTGCTATACACTATATTCAATATGCAAAATTATGTCAAAATATTCAAATATGCAAGTAAATTAGAGAAGAATCACCCCCCCCCATGCCTATTTTTCTTTACGAGAGACGCTTCGGCCATACCTATTATATTATATTGAAAACTGGCACACAATCCCCATTGACGGAAATTGCGTGCCAGTTTGCGCAAAGTGAGAGTGGTGACGTTCCAGGCTAATGCCTCGATACCGCCTCTTCCACCGCCTTCTCAATCTCATCTCCCTTCATGTCCCGGGCGATGATACTCCCGTCCGGCCCGAAAAGAACAACCAGCGGAATGCTGTCAATGTCGAACTGCCCGTCAGGTGCGGCGTCCTCCACGAATACGAAAGAAGGGAAGGTAATCCCCCACTCCGGGATGGCGTCCATGGAGTCCTGAATCTCGTCGCCGTAGGTGACGCCGATGATCTTCACTTTGCCTGCGTACTTCTTGGAAATGGCCTGGATATAAGGGACTTCCTCGCGGGCTTCGTCGGACCAGGAGGCCCAGAAGAAACACAGGGTGTAGTTACCCTTCTTCACCTGCTCATCCCAGAGGGTGTAGGTCAGGGCCACCTTGCCGGACTTGTTCGGGGTGAGGATAGCGTTCTTGAAACCGCCGGCGGGCGGAGTAACCTGGGCTTTCGCCTCGAAAGACGAAAAAACCACGGCTGCAAGAAGGATGCAGCCGAGGACGCGCAAAGTCTTTCTCATGACTATTTCTTCTCTACTTTCTTCGTCTGAGACGGCGCCGTTGTCTGCTGGGCGGGCGCCTGAGACGCCGTTTGGGAACCCTGGGCTCCCTCCTCTACGGGAGTGCCGCCCTGGACGACTTCGTCCTGCCTGTTATTCTGCGGGGTCTGAGGGATGATGATGACCTTGGAAGGATTGTTGGGCTTTTTCATATCAGTTTCTTTTTCAGTTTATTTTTTCAAAAGGAAAGTATCGATGGCCTTCACTGCATCCTGGATGTCGGTGGGATCCATGAACCAGGTGTAGTTCGCCGGACGGGAGAGCAGCCAGTCGACGGCACCGTTCGCCGCAGCGTCCCTGACGGAGACATGGCGGTTGACGTTCGAAGCCATCAGTTCGCAGGCGTCATAGGCACGGATGATCTTCATCGACAGGTCGTTATCGTTGATCTTCGGGAACAGGGTGGACATCTTCAGGAGTTCCAGGGCGTCGTGGCTGAAAGCGACGGAGACATCGGCATTGACCATGCCCACATGGTAGTTGACGGAATCCGCCGGGCACTTGGCCAGATCCTTCTTATGGGCCGACAGATACTTGGCCGATTCCCGCTCCTGCCGGAAATAGTCCGTCAGGATGGCGATGTCGTCCAGGTTCGCGGACAACTCCGTCCGGACCAGTTCCAAAGCCGACTGCACGGCAAGCTTGTTCCGCTGCCGGTCCAGGATGCCCTGCACCGTGAACGTAATCACGATACCCAGTGTGACGGACAGCATCCTGCCGAGGAAAGCAAGGAATCGCTCTTTGAAAGGTAGCATGGCGTGAAAGCAATATCAAGGCAAAGATAATGATTTTCGTTGAAATTACTACAATTTCCAACAATGAAGAAAAAGTGTTAACTTTGCAAGTTTTTAAGAAGAAGGTTAGTCAGTATATGCAAGACATCAGAAACATCGCCA